>Ga0208617_1000033_pt1 | contig 59070 bp, 41 predicted proteins | sample CryBogCBE06Nov07_FD_184581 | JGI IMG/M metagenome (GOLD analysis project Ga0208617, IMG submission 184581) | Freshwater microbial communities from Crystal Bog, Wisconsin, USA - CBE06Nov07 (SPAdes) (version 2) | ecosystem: Environmental > Aquatic > Freshwater > Lake | place: Crystal Bog...
CCAGATCAGGCATCCCTCGTCTGCTGACTCGGGATTTTTCGGCTGATCGCCTCAAATGAATAATCCGCGTTCCCAACGCGCCTTTTGACACGCGGGGCATGGCATGTCCACGAACACCGACCCCAACGCTCAAGAATCTTCCGCTCCCAAGACTCCTTCCACTCTCAAGGAAGCCACCGCTCTTCTCTCTGAGCGTGAGTCCGCGCTTACTGCTGCTTCCGAAAGGATCGCTTCGCTTGAGAGCGCGCATGCCGCCGATCTTGCCGTTGTGACTGGTGAGCGTGACACGCTTCGCACGCAATTCGATGAGGCGATTGTTGCTGCTACCAAGCATCAGGAAGAACTCGCCGCCGTCCGGAAGGATCTGGAAACCGAGCAATCCGCCCGTGCGGCTGCCGAAGATCAGGCGTTGAAAGCGAGTGAAAACAGCGCCCGCCTCGAAAAACTCTGCGGTGTGCATGGCATCGATCCGGCCCGCGCGATTGCAAGCGGAGATGGTGAGCCGACCGGCCAGGAAGGCACGCGCGAGGCACTCATCGCCCGGTACAACGCGCTCAAGACCCCGGGCGAGCGTGCTTCTTTCTACGGCAAGCACAAGGCCGCGCTTCTCGACTAACGCGCGCGCTCCCATTTGACACGCCTCACATCCTCGAAAACCAACCCAACCCACACCCGCTACTAAGCACTCACGACAATGGCAAACAATCTCGGCACACTCTCCGGAGCCCTGATCCTTCAGGAAGCTCTCGACCTCACCTTCGCGCACCGTCCCGCGCTCGGCCTCGTTTCCAAGGGCTTTCGCGAGCTCGACGGCAGCGTGGATAACGCGCTCATGGGGCAGAGCGTCATCACACGCGTCAAGGGTCTCCAGGCTGTCAACGCCTTCGGGACCGGCCCTGGCAATGTCACCGACACCGATGTCAGTGTGACTCTCTCGAACATGAAGGAAATTCATGTTCAGTTCACGGCCGCTCAAATCAATTCGACCAACCGCGATCTCATCCGCGAAGTGGCCCAGCCGATCGCCGTCACCCTGGCGAACTACATCATCGACAGCGTCGCGACGCTCTGGAACACGACCAACTTCGCCAAGAAGCAGATCAGCACGACCTATACTCGTTCCGGTCTGACTCTTCCTCTTTCCCAGCTCATGGATGGGACCACTGATGCGAATGCCATCCCTCAGGACAACCGCTTCGCGGTGCTCAACGGCACCCCGTATTACGGCTTGCTCGCCGATCCGATCATCGTTGCAGCGCTGAACAACCCTGCAAACCTCGAGGCGATCAAGACGGGCAAATTGCCCGAAGTGGACGGCATCATGCTCGACAAGTATCCCACCCTCGGTGCTGCCAGCATCAACCGTTACGGGTTCGCTGGAACTCCCGACAGCACGGTCTATGTGGCCCGCGCTCCGAAGAATCCGACCGAGATCATCGCGAATCTCCCCTTCCCTGGCATCTTCGATTACGTCGAGGCGCAGAACGGGTTCCGTGTGGCGGTCCAGCAGTGGATTGATCCTTCCACGCTTGCCGTCAACAACCGCCTCGTGTGGCTCGACGGATACGCCGTCGGCAACCCGAACAACGGTGTCGTGCTCGTCTCTGCCTAAGAGCTGAACGAGTGATCTTTAGCCCGGTGCCCTCATTTTGAGGGTGCCGGGTTTCACTCTGAATATCTTCCTTTCATGTCTTCCACCCGCAAGAGCGCCTATGAGCGCACCCGCGAAATGCACAATCAGCTTGCGAGCGGCCTGACGATCGCTCCGGCCGTGCACATGATTCTGCTCAAAGAGTTGGCAGACGAACATCGTGCGCTTTTGGCCGAATGCCAAGAGCTTCGGGCGACGCCTGCGATGGAATCCGGTAAAAAGGCTTCCAAGTAACCTCTTTTTTCTCATCGGCAACGTGGCCCCTCTTGAGGTTGTAGGATCCTCAGAGGGGCTTTTGCTTTTTTAATTTACCCCACATGAATCCCCAACAGATTGCCAGTTTCGCCGCCCGTGGAGCAGCGATGGGTATTTCCGCTCAGGGCACCTCCGTCATTTTCCGGGGAGTTACCATGAATATCCGCATCAGCACCGCTCCACCGGCGCTTGATCTGGTTAGTGGTGGATTTTCTCAAAAGCAGAATTGGCGTCTTCGATTCCCTGCGTCGATCACACCACCTCCGGCCGCGCTTGAAAAAGTCAAGGATGTGGCTTCCGGAAAAACCTTTGTGATCCGGGGGGTTGTGCCAGCCACGATCAGCCCGTTAGCTGCGGAGCACATCGCCGAAGCCGAATGGCAATAAGTGCCTCATCCATTAATTCATGAATCCACTTCTTATCGAACAAGCGCTCGTTTCCGCGTTCACGGCCTCGCTGGCCGGGACATCGCTTTCCGCTGCCACCGTTTATGCAGGGACAAGTGATCAGATCCTGACACCCGAGAGCGTGAATCTCTCGGTAGGAGTTGAAACCATGACGCCGGTAGGCCCTGGACTCTATACCTCGCCGGTGCTGATCCGTCTGACGGCTCCGGCGCTCTTGGGAGATTCCATGTATGCCGACATGAGTGCCTATCTCGATGTGCTCGGTATCATCACCGCGTCGGAAAGTATTACCAGCCACTGGCCTTCCGGCAATTCGATTGGGTTTTTCGGAAGCTGGCTTCAGGAGACAACGACTGGACGTGAGGGAGATCAATGGACGGCAGAAATGCGGCTCCTGATCGGTATCGGGGCGATTTGACACCTCGCCCTCAGTAACTCAACCCAACTACTATGGCTGCAACTATTCTTGGATCCTCTCTTCTTTCGGCAACTTTCGGCTGCACTGCTGAAACGGGAATTCTTGTTTCTTCATTTTCTGAGACATCCACGGCAGATAAAGCCGAAGTCCGCGACAACGACGGCGATGTGGTGCTTAAGGCTTTTTACAACCCCAAAACCACGTTTTCGGTTTCTGGAACAATCACCGGAACTACTGGTGTCGCTGCGGCTGCCGTAGCCGGGCTTCTGACGGTAGCAAACCTCGACACGCTTGTCGGAGGAGTTTCCGGAGGTGGATCCTATGTTGAATCGGTTGCCATTAACAAAAAGCCCGATGGCTTCAAAGAAATCACGGTCTCGGGCGAGCGCAATCCAAACATTTCCTGATTGAATTCACAGCCATGAGCCCCGGCTTCGTAGGGGCTCGCCAATGAATATTTGAATATGTCCTCCGAAGAAGATTCCGTAAAAGGTGGATGGTTTTCCACTTCCGATCTCAAGCTCGCAGTAGCGCTCCAGGTGGCGGGTTTCCCGTTTAAGGCAAATGCAGAATGCACGCGACTGACCGATCCTCAGAACCGGGAGATTTTCACCTGGCATTTCGAGACCATGAATTCCGACGGGGAGAAAATAGTGAATTTCCTTTCAGCGTGGGAGAGCGATGGATTGTCGATGCCTCGCCCCTCGAATCTGGTTGCTTTCCTAGTGGCGCGTGAAGTGATGTTCGCGCGCACGCATATCATTGCCGAGAGTCACAAGGTTCCCAAAGCCACGCTTCGCAACCGAGGCGACAAGCGTTTGCTCGTCTCGGCACGCCTCGGGCGGGAAGAGCGCCAGAAACTTGCTCAACTCGCCTCCTAGTTTTTTTCCACCGCTAACAACCATTGAATATGATCGACGACATGTCCCCTGACCTGAATACCGACGAACGCAACCGCGCTCTCGACACGGAAATGCTCAAGAGCGGCGACGAAATCGCTGGGATCGAGCTTCGATCGATCACGGCGGGGGATCTGGCACTCCTCATTGAGAATGGAGTTGGGATCGTGGTCGGTCGGACTGATTCGATAGCGTTCGATGTCGGAGCAATCCTTTACTCGCAGAGCAGGCCCCGCGAGACCGTGCGGCGGGTGGCAGGCCGGGCAAAAGGGGCTTTCCGTGACATGGTCTACGATTTCCTCGACATGTATGAGCCCGATGTCTTTCAGGAAGCGACTCCGAAGATCGTCGAGCTTGTCGAGCGGATGAATTCCGCTCGCACCGCCATCCGTGGCGAGGCTTCCGGATCGGGTGGAGAGTCCGACCCAAAAGCTGGCGGCCAGGCTGGCTGACGAGCTACGTTGCTAGGCTGGCCGAGAAAACTTCTTGGTCATTTGATTTCATCCTCTGGGAGCTTCCTTTTACAGAAGGTCTCCGGATCCTCGATTATCACGTCTGGCGTGATGGGAAATCGCTTCGCTGGTCCGATGATGTGGTTGACATCGATGACCTAGAGGATGGCGAAGCCGAAAATTACGATTGATAACTCGAAACTTCTCAAACGCATGAAGCGTTATGAGGAGGTCACGGGCAAGGAAGTGGCAGCTTCGCTCCGTCGTGGTGCGCGTCTCATGGCAGTCAATCTGGCGATCTCAACTCCCCCTTTTGGCAAAGATGCGACGGCTCGGAAATTAGGCGAGCGTGCCGTTCAAAACGACATCTTGAGGATCTACACACCGGCGACTCCCATCAGCACAAAGTACCCGACGACTCAATGGAGTTTTCAAGAGCAGATTCAAAAATTCCTGACGAAAAGTCCCAAGCTCCAGCAAGCAATCCTCGGAGCCGTGAAGGCTGCTGATCCTGAGCGGTTGCGAAGTATTGTTTCGGGATTGCCGACATTTTCCAAACTTACGTTTGACCATGGAGTGGATCGGAGTGTGCATGCCCGGACTCGGAATGCATACGGACGCGTCCGCAAGGGGTGGAAAGGTCGCAACGTCGTGATGAACTCGCGGGACCTTCAGTTTTTCATCCAACGCAAACAAGAGTTGGTCGGCCTTACCAAAGCCGCGTGGGCTGCCTGTGCCCTCGATGTGCAGGCGGATGTGAAAGATGCACTCAGTGGCATCCCTGCCTGGGTGAGGCGACATGTGGGCAAGGTGTCCCATGCAGTGGACGATCAGAGTGAGAAATCCCTCCCGCTCATTAAGCTCACCAGCAAGGTTCCCTGGGCTGATAAAGCCCTGCGGTCCAACGATCACAAAGAAGCCATCCGCCTCTCGCGGGAGAAGTTTTACAAGAGCCTCGGAATCGAAATCCGAATGGCACTCAAAAAAGCACGGGAAGAAGGATGATTTGACATTCGCGCGTCGGTAAATGAAGAGCGCGGCCGATGACAGGCTTCTGAGCCAATCCTACTGATGAGTGACGTCACAGTAGCTCTCGGCGTCACCGGGAAAGACCTGATCACGGGTGCTTTCCATGACGTGGCTAAGTCTGGTGAAGAAATGAGCAAGGCGCTCATGGAACACACCAAGAAACTTGCGGAAGCCTTCATCGGTTGGGAAACCTTGAAAAAAGGTGCCGAGATTTTCATGCAAACCCTTGAAGAAGGGGGGCGGATTACAAATCTAAGTGATCAAACGGGAATTGCTGCCGAGAAACTGACCATTCTGGAACGTGCTTTCCAGAATAGCGGCATGGAAGCCGAGACGATGGGGAGCGTCGTCAATAAGATGCAGAAGTTTTTGGTCGAGGCCGGTGATTCCACAAGCGAAGCGGCCTATCATATCGGCCAACTGGGGCTGAATTTCGGCACACTCCAGCAAATGACCCCGGATGAGCAACTGAAAGCCATCGGGCAAGCCATCGCGTCGATCCCGGATAGTTCGGAACGGGCGGCGGCGGCACTCGGGATTTTCGGCAAGAGCGGCGGGAAACTGATGACGTTCTTCAAGGATTTCGATGAAAAAGTTGCCGAATCGAAAGAGCAGCTCGGAGAGTATTCGTCGATCATGGGAATGAATGCCGAGGAGTTCGAGAAGCTCGGCGATACCATTAAGAACGGGATCGGTCACAAACTGATCGAATTCACAGCCGGCGCGCTCAGTAATGCCACCGGTGGCCTCCAGGAGCTCTCGGACAAGATTGCCAAATTCGATGCTGCAAAATTCGGTAAAGAGATCACCGACGGGCTAGGAAAGCCATTACTGGCCATCGCCAAGGATCTGACCTCGGGAAATTTCAAAGATGCCTTCGAGCTGGCTTATGAGCTGGTGAAATTGCAAGCCATGAAAATGGGCAATGAACTTTTTCGTGCTTTTGATGCCGCGATTGCTGGCGTGTCGGATTTTCTAGCGGGTGCGTTTTCTCCAGACAGCTATTTGCTCGCTTACATCAAGACAGCATTCACCGTTCTCGGTGATTACATTGCGTCAACTCTTCAGAAAGCCTTGATCGGCATGCTGGATGGCATTCCGATGTTTTCTAAAGAAGTTTCGATTTTAAAATATCAACTTGAGACGACGAATCGTGAAATCAGCATGTCTCAAGAGGCTCTTGCCTCAGGGTTCGATGTGGCAGCTGGCGAACTGGGCAAAGTAGTCGCTCATGCTGCTAATGTAACGGAAGAGACTTACAAAACAGCAGAAGCTCATTTTGACGTTCGACAACAGCAAGACAAAATTGCAAGTCTGACCAAAGAACAGCTCGAGCATCAAAAGAAGCTGACGGAGGGAAAAGAGAAAGAATCAAAGGCAACGGAGACTACGGCCAAGCATACGAAATCGACGGTCGCTGCACTCAAGGAAGGGGCCTCGGCAATGAATGCGGCCAATGCGGCAAATGCCAATGCAACAGGGGGAGCCCGATGGACTGCCAAAGCTGCGCCTATTATTGACCCAGCCATGGTGGCGACAGGACTCTATAAGAACACTACCAATCTCGGGCTCGATATGCAGGAAAAGCTCGCGGCTTCTTCGATGGGGATTTCTTCCCAGCTTAGCAAGCAATTCGATCCTGGTATCAAAGCGGCTCAGGCTGCCGGTGACTGGCGGGGAGCGGCTTACCTGGAGCGCAAGCGTGCCGAAAAGCAACAGGAGGAGCAAGAGATCGGATTACGGAAGGCGCAGTTGGAAGACGCTGGCTGGTCTTCGGCAGCGGCTCGTGAGCAGATTGAGAAAGAACGAGCCGGAAAAGGAGCAACCTTTGATCCGATCACCAAGCGTCCAACCCCTGCCCCGCTCTACAACGACATCAATAAAGTCCCTGGCCCGATTGCTACATCCGCTGGGACTGCTGGTGATGCAGGAGCATCAGCGGCAACAAAAGACCCTATGGGGGACATTCTCAAGCTACTTAGCAAATACCTTCCAAGCATTGACGAGTCTGCTGACGACATCCAGACCAACACCGAAAACTTTGCAGTTCTGGCATAAAGGAATATGGCATTAATAACACCTACATATACGTGCACGGTTTCGATTAACGGGGCTACGCCGATTCCCGTGGCATCTCCGACAACGCCAATTTATGTTCCGGAATCCACCACGGCAAATGTAACAATTAATTTTACTTCACCTTCGGCTGGTGCTTGCACATACAATTTCAAAGCGCCGCCAACGACTCTTTTTAGTAATTCGGTCCCGATTACTGGAAAATCTTTTCCAGCTGCTATTTCTTCCACACAAAACGGTGTTACTGTTCCAATTACCGTTGCGTTCTTTATTTCTCAAGCAGCAAATGGGACGTATGCCGCGACAACAAATGTTCCATTGGTCACGCTGACAGCCGCGCCATCACCCACACTGACGCCAAATGCTCATAACGGCACGAATATCACGGCGGCGGCTGGCGCGACTTATTCGATGTCGGCAACGACGAGCCCTTCGGTTGCTCTTACTTACTCGCTGGCTCCTGGTTATCCTGCCGGGGGCAAGATTGATCCGTCCACGGGAATTGTTACGCTTGGGGCTGGTGCTGGCACTTATTCGGGCATTGTGAATTATGGCGGGAGTGCCACGGTGGGACCACTGGTCAATGCGTCAGCCGGATCTTTCACCGCATTGGATGTACCGACGATTAAAGCGATTCCTGCACAGACTGTTGTTTATTCTTCAACCGCATCCACGGTTGCTTTATCCAAACCGTCATCGCCTTCAAATGGCGCGTTTACTTGGTCAAAAATCTCAGGACCTGGCTCGGTTGATCCTACTACTGGCGTCGTCACATTAAATGGCACGACGGGAACGGTTTTGGTCGGAGTCACTCAAGCCGCAAATGGAGCGTATTTAGCCGTGACAACGGTTCAGCAAGTTGCGGCGATCACAGTGCTGGTTGCTCCAAGTATCACAACTGGATCGGCTCAAACAGTCACGTGGTCACCGACGCAAACGGTGGATGCTCATGTCGCGGCCAATGCGTCACCAGGGGCATATCATTATTCCATCAAGGCTCCGGCATCAGGGGCTACCGTGGACGGATCGGGCAAAGTATCGTTGGCAAATTATGTCATTCCTGTTACGGGACAAGCCGGACCGATTACGGTGCTTGTTTCTCAGGATGCGAGTGGATCGTACACGGCGATCACGAACGCCACGGCGGCGGTTATTACGGTGAATCCTGCGGTTCCGACGATTAGCCCTAGGACTCTTTCGACGGCGTATAATGCCGGATCGACATACAATTTTGCTTCCACAGCAATTTCCAATAGTTCTGGGACATTGACGTATCAAATGTCTGGAGGGCCAAATGGGAGCGTGGTTGCCAGCAATGGCGTTGTGACACTTGGAGCTGCCGTGGGGAAGATTTACATCTCGGTGACGCAAGCTGCTTCGGGGAACTATGCCGCGATCACAAATGCCACGGCGGCGGGGTCACTGGAAATCTTGCCGATTGCCCCTGTGCTGACAGCACCCTCGGGGGCCGCCGTGCCAAAAACTGTCACCGGCGCATTCTTGCCAAGCCAGAGCGTCGATATGTCGGTCAATTCGACATCTCCGGGGCTTCTTACATATTCCCTAGCATCTGGAGCGCCTACGGGAACAACGATCAATCCATCGACCGGTACGGTTGGCGTCGGAGGATTGGGAACCGTTGTTGTCAAAGTCTCTCAGGAAATATCCGCCAATTATTCATCGCTTTCTGGTGTCACGGTGGGGACGATCATTTCGACAACGGGTGCCCCGACAATTACGAAGCAACCCTACCAGACGCTAAATTATTCCCCCGAACTGACGATTACTCCTCAAGCTTCATCGACGTCGCCTGGGGCTTTGACTTATGCGGTGGCATCGGGGCCGGGGGTGATGAGTGCCGACGGGCTTTCGTTAACGGTAAGTGGGACGGGGACAATCGTTGTTTATGCGGTTCAGCAAGCATCCACGCCATTCACGGCGCTTTCAGCAAGCGACAAGATCATTGCGGGAACGTACAATATCGTCTTTGCAACAGTATCTGCAGCAGTGGCGTTCAAAAGCCCTACTTATCTTGGAAATACGCAACAACTCTACATGAGTGCCCAGGATCAATTGGTAGTGCAGCCAAGCAAATTGGCTATTCTGACTCGCACTTATTCTTGCGCTCTCTCGTATTTACCAACCGCTCGCGCCACATTATCGATAGGATCGACACCCTACACGCCTAAAAACGCAGTCGCATATCCAAACGTCTATTTATTCCGAAAACCAACAGAGAATAATGATCAGGTATTTTCGACGTTGCAATGCCAATACTATGGCGTCCGAGATGCAAATGATCTAAAACAGGTTTATACGACAACGGGATCTGAAGTTCGTACCGTGACCGGCGAATATACCCTGTACGGATCGGGAACGAGTTCGACAAATCTCACGTTCACGGCAAAATATGTCTCTCCGGTGATCACGCAAAGTTGGGTTCAGTATTCCTCGGCCGCGATTGTTCCGGTTGTTCCACAACTTCCCTACAATAGTGCAGGACTCTTCGATGTGGTTTTCACAAATGTCAATTTGACGGGGACAAATGTCAGTAACGCTCCGGTGCCCTTGAACTCGTTGATTTCTCAACTAGGTAGTTTAAATCAAGCGGTTGCATCGATTCCTGGGTTAAAAAATTCAGCTAACTTTTCAATTCAAAACACATCACCAACTGTCAGTCTAATCCCCGAAGTGGTGTCGATTGATTCGACCAATTACGGAACCGTCAGTGAAGTCACGGTAAAGTATGGAGCTGCGATCAGTTCGGGATTGACGTTCTCGTAATTGTAACGCGTTATGGCAAATACCAGTGGATTGATTGAATTTAAAGGGTATCTCCAAAGCGGAGACAAAAGCGCTCGGGCGCATATCAAGGCATCGGATCTCGATGATAACTTTCGGATGCTCACGCCGATCAACCCCGTGGGGAAACCAATTTTTCAAATGACCAGTGAGGGCACGACGTTTCAAACATTCACATTGACGATTTGCAACAATGGAAATCCAGCGTTCCTGACTGTTTTAGGTTATTTGCAATAAAATGGCCAAGATATTGTATCCTGGCATTTTCCCGATGTGCATTCAGCCTACGACAGATGGAAATCTTGTGGGCAAAGGAACGGCGTATCCTGTGGGAATGACTTTGGTTGACGCCATGACGTTTTTCTGGAAATCCAAAAAATTTCAAATTACCGGAACAATTAAAACAACATTTACAAACACTCCTTCCAACACGAAAAATTCATACGCAATCAATGATTTTTATACATTCAATGCAGATAATGGCGGATTTATACCAAATTCAGAATTAGATTATATTTGTTTAGGGTTAACCAAGCCACTTTTGTTTGATTCTGGCAATACGATTGCAAATAGTGGGGCCAATACAATCGGGAATTCCGGACCGTGGTTTGCGTATGGAAATGTTTTAAGGATAACAAGCCCGGTTTTGGGTTATTATTACAACGGACTTTATTATATTTGCATTTGGTGGACGTTAAATACAGGTGATGGGTTGCTTCGATTTACAACCATTCAACGAGATAGCATTATTGGAAATCCATATTCCGGAAATGTAAAGATGGTCATAAATGCAAACACATATAACATCCCATTTCAAATTGCCACCGGAACATCGGGATTATTAGTATCAATCGATCAGTGTGATTTAACAATGGTAATTTCTGAACAATGGGCTTTTGCATAATTGATTGTCGCTTTTGTTGTCGTGGTAAAATATGACCCCGATCTAAAAACAGGTAAGCCGGTCTTTTGACATGGAATCTCCGGTATGGCCATCGATCTTTATGTCGACACGACATCCCATACGCTTTTATCTTCGGATGCCAGTCTTTCGCCACTTCCTGCCTTGTCGTTTTATTTCGGCGATACCGTCAATTTAAATCTTGGGTTCTTAAAAGAAACCGGAAAAACCAATTCTCCGCTTTCTCCGGTCGATCTGACGGGCGTTCCGGTGACTGTTTCGGTCGGGACTCTGGCAACGGGAGCGGTCATTTCTTCATCGCTCTGGAATGACAATCTGCCGATCACCGCAACGATTTCCAGTGTGTCGAATGGTTCTTCGACAACAAATTCCGTTCAAAGCATGACATTTAATGCAGTGCCTAATTCGGGCACGTTTGCATTGACGCTACCGGCAACGACGGGGACGTTCACCACTTCGGCTAATGCCACGAGTTTCACGACTTCAACGAATCATGGTTTGGTCGTCGGACAAACCATTGCGCTTTCGTGGAGTTCGTTTTTGATTCCGGCATTTTCCACATCGGTTCCTTACAGCGGGACGTTTTATGTAAATTCCACGCCGACGCCGACCACATTCACGGTAGCAACGACGACCCCCGGTAACGATATTAGCCCAGCGGCAACACTGGGTATTTTTTCCAATTCTACAACCGGGCAAACGGCTACCGTTGTGGGGTTGACTGCAAACACGTTCACGACGTCGGCAGCCCATGGGTTTTCTGTAGGAGATATCATTAGCTTCCAGCAAAGCGGCATCTTTACCGGACTCACGGCTGGAACGACATATTATGTCCAGGCGGTTCCGACTTCCTTGACGTTCACTTTGGCCGCCACATCTGGGGGGGCTATGTTGACTGGAATTTCGTTTTCTTTCACGGGGAATTATTCCTGTGCCGCCCAAACGACGACCAATATCTTGGCAACATCGGGAGCTGCCGGAATACAATCCGCGCTCAGTGCTCTTTCCGGTATCAAATCGGGGAATGTGTTGGTGGCTGGAAATTCTCCTCAATTTTCAATCAGTTTTGTAAATGCCCTGGCGAATGTCGCCATTCCATTATTGCAAATCACCAGTTCTTTCATTTCGACGCCGTACAAATCCGGTTCTCTGTCCCTAGCGGGAACGGCCTTGAAAACCTTGGTCAGCAATTCGAGTTCGCAGATCATTTTGGAAATATCTTCCACGATCGACGGGTCTACCCAAACGCTGGCCCAATATCCGGTGACGATTCTTCCGGCGTTGTCTCAGGGAACATCTGCCAATGCTTCGATTTTCAATACTGCAACAAATTCAACCTACCTCACGCCTCCGTTGACCTTGGGGGCTGATTATGCGTTCGGAGTGTTGCCTATTAACAAATCCGACGGAAGCTATCTCGATCTGACCGGATGCTATTTGACTGCCACGATGTATGATTCGCAGGGGGGGAATGAAGTGGAGGTACTGAGTGTTTCGATGCCCTCACAGCTTGGTTTGCCAATTATTTGCAAGCTGCCTGCTTCGCAAACGTCGCTGATCACGATTGGCGGGCCGACAACCTGGTGGCTGAAGCTCTTGTTAACCACAGCCGATGGCAGCGTGCTGCCGATGGGCAACGGACCGGTACAGGTCATTCCGTAACCGCCATTTGTTATGGATACGCCGATCCTCGTGCAAATTGTTCCGGCTCAACCCGTCTTGACCGTGATGGTCGCACCGGAAACAAAAACCATTGTTTCTCAAATTCAAACGGGTGCTCCAGGAATTACAGGCCCCGCTGGAACAAACGGAACCAATGGCTCGGATGCCAATGTGACCCAAGGAAACATTGCTTCCGCTCTCGGTTATACGCCCGTCTCACCTGCTCAACTAGCAACAGCTGTCTCAACTGCCGAAGGATTCTCGGTAGTTGTGAGCCAAGCTGCCGATGATGACGCGCTTGCATACTCGATAGCTCTATAAAAAAATGAAACAACTCCTTGATAATTATACTATTTCCGGTCGTGCAATTACGCTAACCGGGATCAACCTTCCGCAAAACCATATCCTTCTAATTACGGATGTGAGCAATGGCGGCATCCTCTATAGCCTCAAAAGCGGCAATGGCACCTATGTGCAAGGAACCAATAGTGTTTTGACGCTCTCGGGAACTGGTACAATCGGCCCGGTGCTGGCAATTACCTATGACGATGGGGTAACGGCCACAAATGGACCTACTGGAGTTTCATTGACGTCAGGAGTTTCGCTTGCAGGCAACCAAACGCTCACGGCAGCCCTAGCCAATGGCTCGACGCTTTCTTCCTCGATCTCAAATTTCCCGGCTATTCAGAATGTCTCGCTCGTAGGAGATAACCTCACGGCCATTCCCGCTTCCCTGACGGCAGGGATCTCGCTGGCCTCCGGTCAAAATGTCGGCATCAGCTCGTTACCTGTTATTTCGCTTGCAAACGGCTCGACGCTTTCTTCCTCGATCAGTAATTTTCCCTTACTACAAGCGGTGTCGGGAACTGTTACTTCGGGCAGGAACTGGAATCTTGCCACTTCAACCGATTCGCTTACAGCAACAATTTCTTCGCTACCTTCGGTCTCTTTGGCAACTGGTCAAACCCTCACTTCGGCTCTAGCAAATGGTCAGACGCTCACGGCTGCCCTGGCTAATGGCTCGACGCTTTCGTCGTCGATTTCAAACTTTCCATCGATCCAGAACGTCTCGCTTGTCGGTAGTTCACTGACTGCTCTTCCCGTTTCTCTTGCGACTGTTCCGACTCATGGAGTCAATGTGGTCAACGGCTCCAATACACTTGCCGTTGATTCGCTTGGGGCTGCAACGACCAATCAACCCCCAACAACGGCAACAACCTATACCAATACAAACGCAATCACTTCTGGAACCGTTCTTATCGGGCCTGTTGATTGTTCAAGAGCGAGGCAAGCTTGCCTTTTCCTAAACGCACTTCCAACTTTGAACTCAATTTTGGTAGAAATTTCTTCCGATAACTCAAATTGGATTACGGCATTTACATCATACAACAATCCAACTTCCTCTTCGATTAGTTGGTCAAATACTCAATACACGTTTAACAATACAATTGGTAATTGGACTATCCAACTTGCTGGGGCGCTTTATGTCCGAGTGCGTTGCGTATCCAACATTTCTGCTGGAACGACAAATATCGTTCTCACCCTTTCTTCTTCGGTTGGCATGGCAGGACAGCAGGCCGTTTATATTTCTGGTGGGGGAATATCAAACACGTCATTTACCGCAAATCCTCCCACCATTTCGACCCTGACCCAGACCACGGGAACGGCGGCAACGGGAACCTCGGCACAAGCACTTGCGGCATCGTCGGCCTCCAAACTCCTTGCCATTCAGAATACGGCGACAAGCGGGACGCTCTACATCGGATTCGGTTCTGCCGCCACAGTCTGCACTTCGGCTTCTTTTGCCCTCACCGCAGGTCAAGGTTACGAGTTTCCCGTGATTCCGACACAGGCTTGCTGGTTGCTCGGTTCCACCTCCAGTGTCACCTACAGCATCTTATCCGCCTAATGCCCTTCTTCGGCTCTACAGTAACGCAAACGTATAATGCTCAACTTCTTGTCGTGGGAGGAGGTGCAGGTGCTTGCGGAAATAACGCAACGAGCGGTCTTGGTATGGGAGGGGGAGGGGCCGGTGGATATAATTATCTTTCGTCAATTACATTAATACCAGGTCAATCATACCCTGTAATAATAGGGGCGGGTGGAGCAGGAGGTTCTACTTCAGGAGGCTCTCAAGGAAGCAATGGAGGAAATTCTCAATTTGGAAATATAATTGCAATCGGGGGAGGAGGGAACAGAACAAATAGTGTTGGATTTTCTGGAGGCTCTGGTGGGGGATCATGCTCGGCCAACAATTCCACGGTTCTTCCTGCTATTGCGATTATCTCTGGCCAAGGAAACTCTGGCGGCGGGTATATGGCTACCACACAATCAAACGGTTCTGGTGGCGGAGGGGCGGGAAATGCTGTTTTTACCGGAAGCATTTCTGGAACCACATTGACTGTGACAGCATTGACCTCTGGAGCAATAGGCAATGGGCTAATTCTCACAGGCACTTCGGTTCCTGCCTCCACATATATTCAAAATAGGCTTACTGGAACAGGTGGCACGGGTACATATACGGTGGGCTGGACAACATCAACGACGACGGCAACCGTAGCTTCAACGACGATTACGGGAACTGGGACTGGATCTCAAGGCACTGGAGTTAATGGTTCTGGAATGGGAGGGTGCGGTGCGGCTAATACACTTACTGGAGCGCAAATCTTTCTGGCCGCAGTAGGAGGTGGTGGGTTAGGTCAAGTACCTCAGACCTATGGCCCCGGAGGACAGGGCGGGGGCGGGGGATCTGCGTATGTCAGTGGAACTCAAAACACTGGCAGTGGAGCTGCTGGAACTTTCAATGTTACAGTTTATGGTTCGCTATTAGGTTCAAACGGAGGATCTGGGATTGTCATCGTTTCCGCACCTTCTGCAAATTTCAACTCGGCGAACAACGCAACTACCGGATCGTTTACGGGAAGTATCTCAGGAACCACGCTTACCTCTTCTTCATTAACCGGATCTCTTACTATTGGCATGAAAATCACCGGAACAGGTGTAAGTGCTGGAACCATTATCACCGAAAATCTAGGGTCGACTACTTGGACTGTAAACAACACACAAACGGTGAGTTCTACTTCAATGACGGCGACGAGTATTTATGCAAACGGTACAAATACTGTTCTCGTATTTCCCTCATCCGGCACTTTCTACGCATAATCACATGGCTCATTTCGCACAGCTATATTCCAACAACACGGTTGCCAACGTAATCGTCGTAGATAACTCAATCCTGCTCGATGAAACGGGAACGGAGCAGGAATCCCTAGGTATTGCGTTTCTTAAGCAAACTTTCGGTGCCGACACCACATGGGTTCAGACCAGTTACTCGGGGCGCATCCGTGGTCGCTATGCCGGAATCGGCATGGTTTACGAACCGGTGGCCGATGTGTTTATGGTTCCTGAGCCTGATTTAGCTCTTTGACATGCCGCCTCGGGCGAGTGGCATGAATCATCATTCCTTTACCCCGTTTCCTTTCATGGCTGAGTTTTCCGCGATCAGCGGATCAGCGGCCGTCTCGATCACGGCCCGCAATGTTTCATTCATTGCGACGCATGCCTGGGTTCAAGACGTGATGGCTCTTGTGAGTTTCTGTGCGGGCATGGTCTCGATTCTCACGTTCATCACGGCAGTGGTGCTTCATTCTTTCGCGCTTTGGAAAAACAAGCGTCCATGAAAAAAAACCTTTCCATCATTCCTGCGGGAATTCTTTTTTTCTTTTTTACTTTTGGTCTGCTCTTGCTGCTCTGCGGGTGTTCCACGGCTCCCGTCACCCGTACAGCTCTTGATGCCAGCGTGTCCTCTACCCGTGCGGCGATCGTGCATGTGCAAGCCAGTGCGGCCGCCATTCGCTCTAGGGATCCGGCAACCTCTGCGGCGATTTCTGATCTTCGGAACCAGCTTGCCGGTCTGGGGGTTCAATTCGATGCCATGACTGGCAAGGTGCAATGGTACGAGGCGGACTGGACTCGTCTGACTGGCGAGAATGGGTCACTTAAGAACGATAACGCCACGCTCAAGCGCGATCTCCACACAACAGCTAAAGAGCGCGATTTCTACCCGTGGCTGATTGCTTTCGTGCTCGGATGGGCTTTCCTGCGCGCCGTGACTCCGACGCTCGTCGCCGGGTTCAGGGTGATTCCCTACATTGGGCCTTTGCTTGTCCTGGCAGCTCCGGAAATCGCTTTTGCCATGGGTGCAGCGCTTGGCTTCGCTGGGGCGAGGATTCTTGCCTCCTACGGCTCTCGCCTTCTTCCTTGAGCTTTTTTCGCACAGCGTTCTCGACTGCCGGGTCGAAAGAGCCTTCTTCGATCCGCCTGCTCTTTGGAGTCGTGATCATCACGATGTGTGCGCCGGTCTGGGTGCAGACGCTGAGGTTGCTTTTCCTTGGTGTCTGGATAGCCATGGACGGGCAGTCGATTGCTTATGCTGGCATCATGTCGGGCATGGTGACAGCCCTCTTGGCCTATGCGCGTGCCCAGGAAAGTAAAGAACTCCAACAACAGCCCTCTGCACCATCTTCCCCTTCTTCCGAATGACTAAAAAAGACATTCTCTCTGCGGCGGCCGTCTACGGATCTCAATTCGTGCGATGGCTCGATTTCATCATCGAAGAAGAAGCCTCAACGAAAAACGGCATGATCATTTCCGAAAATGATCACGATGGGCAAGGGGTGACGTTCTGCGGTCTGACTCAGGCATCCGACGGTCTGGATCTGAACAATCTTTCGTCCTCCTGGGTGGCCGGTTCTTATTTTTCGGGAAAAATTCCCTATTGGAAAGGAGTCGCCGGTTTGCCATCTCCGCTCTTGGAGTGCGTTGCTAACTGGCGCGTCAACATGGGTCTCGGGGGTGCTGCGCGTGTGCTTCAGTCAGCTCTCGCTGCTCGGGGTTCTGGTATTTATGAGGATGGTCAAATCGGACCCGCCACACTCCTTGCTGCAAATGCTGATACCGATACGCGTGCCCTCTGTCGGGCCTGCGTTGTGGTTGCTGATACTCATTACCGCGCAATCGTAGCGCGTATTCCCGCGCGTGCTTATGCTTTGACTGATTGGCTGAGACGAGATCAACATCTGCTGGCTCGCTTCGTCGATATCGATCCGACGACGCCCGAGGATGCAACAGCAGTGATAGCCACTCCGGCTGTGCCGCGAGTCCCTGCTCCTCGATCGGTAACTCAGATCATGAATGATCTACAAGTGACGCCGGTCATCCTTACCTGACGCGCTGCGCGCGCAGCGAAGCGATTATTTCCACACGTGTTTGCAGATCCTGCAATGCCAGGATTTCGGTAAAAAAGGGATGAAGATGATCCCGGCACAAGTAATCAAAAGAATCAAGACGAGAAAGCATCCCAACCCCTCCATGGAACGGTAACTGTCCCGGTTGCCGCAATGGGGGCACCACGCGCCCCTGATATCGATCACTTTTCTTGACGTGAGGGTAGGCAATACAGGCTGTGAAGGCAATGGAGGTGGCTCGGGTGCGGACAAGTTCGGAATCTCAGAAACAGTTTTCCAATCTTCGCATCCCGCCCACCACGCTGAATCCTGCGGGGAAAGAAGCCCGATTTTGATCTGAGCGCGGATGTATTCGAGGGTATAGGGCCCCTCTTGCTGATCGTTTTTGAATAAGTAAATCACACCTCAGGATTGTGTCCGTAGGCCCTCAAAAGCTGTCGGGTGAGGAGATTTTGGCATTTCAACTCGGCAAGTGCGGCAGCACTGGCTTTCCGGATGGCCATGGCGTCGAGCCAGATCAAGATCGGGAGGATCAGATAAAAAGCTCCCCCGATCAGACAAAGAAAAGAAAAGCCAGCTGCGCCTTCTAGTAATGATTTGATGAATTCCATAAGATCGCTAGTCTTGATACAAAGGTAGTCCGTCGGGAAAGGAGAAAATTACTTTTGGTCCGATTTTTTAAGGATGCTCTCGCCGGTGGGGGAGTGGCTGACAAAAGGATTTACTCTTCCTGATTCGATTTCGGGAAGTCCTGCTCGGATGCAGAGTTGAAGGATGGCTGCTTTTGCTAATCCTGATTTTTCAGCAATTTTTTGAACTCGTGCCTCAATTTCGGGGGCTATTCGCAAGCTGATGGGGGCAGTTTTGTTTTTCATGACTTTGACACTCTACTCTTTTTTAAGAAAAAACACATTTTTTATTTGCAAATAAATTACAAACCACTACAAAAACGACATTCACGACACATGACCACTGCGCTAAAAACAGTCTCAATCAAGCTTCCATCAGGACTTGTGGCCCGTTCTGAAGCCCTCAAGGAAAAGACGGGCATCAGTGAGGCGGCCATCCTTCGTCAAGCGATCACGGCCGGAATAGGTAAAGTCGAAGAGGCAATGGATCTCCTCCACGAGGATCTCGATCCCGCCGATCTCGATCCCGCCGATCAAGCAGTCTCCTAAAAGCTGTTTTCCATGGTTACTATTGCTTCCAAGCCTGATCTCGACCGAATGGCTTTCCCCAAGGAGCTGGCTCCGATCCTTGGTCTGTCGATCCGTGAGCTGGCCTATCTCAAGGTAAAGGGGTGCCCATTCTATGGACGCAAAACGACTCTTCGCTGGGTCAGGGCTTTTTTAGCTCAGGAGGCGGGGGCAGCGGCACCATGTCGCGAGCGAGCCGTGCGTCCGCGACGTTCAGTTTCGAGTAGACGCGGTGCACCATCCTCGTCGAGTGATTCACGAGACGCATTGTCTGCATCTCTGAAAGCCCAGCCCTGTGGCACCGGGAAATAAAACTGACGCGACAGCAATGACTACTCGCAAATCTGGCCCCTTTCCTCAGCACAAGGTTGAAATCCCTGTTGGTCGTGCTTTTGGCCTCGGGCATCGTCCAGCCGTGGTAAGAAGGGGCTTCTTTCAGGATGGTGGCAAGCTGGTCGGGCAGCGGAGCAGTAAACCATTTTTTCGGATCGGTCTCAGATCGTTTCGAGTCCTCAAGCAGGATGCTCTTTTCCTTGTAGTTGATCTTGCTTTTGTGGATGCGAGCCTCATGGAACCGGCAGCCGAGATGAATCAGAATCTCGAAGATGGTAGCCATCCAGGGGGCATCTTTGCGATCCGCGAATGCTTTTCTAGCTTTTTGGATTTGAGCGTCGGTGAGCTCCTGCTTTTCCTTACTTGCCGCAAGCTCGATGCGTGCCAGGGCAATGGGGTTCTTGTCTGCATACTCTCGGCGGATCGCCTCACTCATCAGAAAGGAGAGATGTTTGATCTCGAGTCTGGCGGTGTTGTGTGCAATCCCCTGCCCTTTTCTCCAGGCCATATAGTCGTAGGCATGTTCGTAGCGAAGCTCACGCGGGTGTCTAACTCCTTTTTCAGTGAGAAAGGCACTCAGATTCAGCCACACTTTTTCATAGCGGCTGGCGCTGTTTTCATTGCGATAGTGGGCGCGGGTGTAATCCGGTACCCACACGGCGAAGTTTTCTCGGTTATTAACGGGTCCGGACTGCTCGGCAGCCGTCCTCTTCGTGGCTTCTTTACGGGCCTTGAGAGTGGCTTTCGGGTCATCGACGCGCAGCTTCAGGTTCTCCTCGCACCATTTTCCCGTCTCAAGATCACGGAAACGGAGAAACCAGAACGGCGAGCGGGAAACTTTGCGAAGGTAAGCCATAGAAAGAGAGTTCCCTATTGTTCCCCACAAAGGAAGAGAGATTTTGCAGAGTAATGCAGGCTAACAGAGTAAACCACCACACTACACAACACAAAAATATGTTACCGTTACACCACAGGGCAAGAATCTCCTATTTAATCTCCGGGACGTTCGTACGGCAACGAGAAATCCCGAACTTTTGAAGGATGATGAATGATCTGGAAGTCAAATAGCCTTCTCAACTGGCTTCCACTCTTGTTCATTCATAGGAAGACATCATGAGCATGAAACTTCGTAACAGGCTGATCGCACTGGTTTGCCTGATTTTTTTCCTCTCCATTGGAGCGGCACTCTTCCTCACAACCACTAACCGCAAGCCTTTTGCTGTCATCGTCTTTGTTGCGGACAATATCTCCCCCTCCAGCGTGGCGGCAGCCAGACTGTTTACTGGCGGCGGTGATGCAAGGCTCCATCTAGAGGATCTCCCAAATACTGCGATATCCCGCAATTCCGCAAACGACTATTCCGTTCCGGATGCCGCGTCCGCCTCGACGGCTATCGCTGCAGGAAAAAGAGTAAACAGGGGAGCCCTCTGCATGATGCCTTCCGGAGCCTCACTCAACAGCCTGCTGGAAGAGGCAATGACTCAGGGACGCTCTACGGGACTTCTCAGTACCGGAAAACTCACGGCTCCTACAACTGCCGTTTATTATTCCAAAATGCTCAATGCGGGTGACACCAATAGCATTCTGACTCAATTTGCAAATCATCAACCCTTCGACTTTGTCGTGGGAGGCGGAGGCGAGGAGACAATTCCCTCCTTGGAGAATCATAATTCCCAAAAGGGGCTCAAGACTACGGACCTGACGCTATCTGGCGTCCGCTCCTACAGTATCATTCGCTCGGTTGCGGAACTTGAAAATCAACCTTTTTGGAAAAAAGTACCAACACTAGGTATCCTCCCAATTGCCACTCTCTCGCAAAGTGTTTTTGGAGAGGGAAATCCCGAAGCCCCCTCACTCTCCGATCTGGTTCGCATCGCAATCAGAAATTTACAATCCAATGGGAAGGGTTATCTCCTGGTCATAGACGATCCAATGATCGGTGATGCAGCACTCTCCAATGATGCTGAGTCCATGCTGGGACGTATTCTTTCTTTCGATCGAGCTGTTGCGACAGCGCGGCGCTATGCCGGAGAGAATGCCCTAGTGATCGTGACAGGCAGAGAAAACATCGGCGGCATGTCACTAAACGGATATCCGTTTCTTAGGGACAAGGGGGTTTCGGTACTTGCCCTGAATAATGAGGGTTACCCTTCCATCTGCTGGTCCACAGGGCCAGGCTTCGCTCCTGAAAAAGTGACTCATTCATCCAGTTCGTCAAAAACGAACACTTCATCTGTTGGCATCCTGACTCAACCCCCAGCCTTCAGACTACCCTCTTCAGTTGGGACGGCAGGAGACGTTCTTTCCCTGGGAACTGGTCCAGGATCGGAAAAGATCCACGGATTCATCGACCTGACAGAGATTCACAGGATCATCCAAGAAGCGCTCTGAAGAAAATCCTGTTTTTACTCTCCAGACTACTGAACTAGACGTTCCAGGGAGGGATCGGGTGGTGCTCCGAGCTCGATGGCTTTTGCATAGTGCTTCTTCGCCATCATCTTTGCCGGAGGCTTACCTGTGGCATAGATTACAGCAAGATTGAAATGAGCGTCGGCGTACTGAGGGTTGATTTCAATGGCCTTCATGATTTCTCCCTCACCGGCCTTTCCATTACCTGAGGCCGCCAGGACGATTCCAAGATAGTTGTGCGCAGTAAAGTCCTGTGGGTTGATCTCAACGGCTTTCTTGAGAACTTTTTGTGCGTCATCAAGTCGCTGCTGACGGTAGTGCACGATCCCTAGAGTGGTAAGAGCAAAAGAACTATTTGTTCCCTTGGTAGAGGCCCTCTTGAGATATCCCTCGGCCTCAGTCATCTTGCCGAGTTGGAACTCCACGACTCCTATATTGGAAAGCGCAAAATAATCATCTGGAGAAATCTTCAACGCTTCCTGAAAGGTGCTTTCTGATTGGAGATAATCCTGCCTGTCGAATTCATCTTTGGCCTTTGCCAAGCACTCCTTGAGCTTTCCTTCCCAGGGTATATCCGTTGCTGAGGTGTTGTTACTGGCGGCGTTAGGAGTACCGTTTGCTGAAGGTGAGGGAGTCGCCGCAGGAGTATTGGTTTCTACTGATCCAGCAGCGGTATCTTTATTCTGTTTATCAGCCGGATTGATTGCACTCGATGCGGTATCTGATTCATTCTTGATAGAGATGGATGCTTGAATTTTACCATCCCCCGAATCGACTACAACAAGCTGACCAGCTTTAAAGAGCGATCTCTCCTGAGGAGTCAATTCCGCAAAAGGGGATGAGAGGACCGTGACCTGGTCAACCAGGGTCTGGGACTGCACGTTCAATCGCTTCATTTCATCTTCAAGAAGCCGACGCGCTTGAGATCGCCTTGCCTCATCCTTGACCTGACGTAAAACAATTCCACGAAGGAGGTCGTTTTCTTCCACAAGATTCGCATCACCTCCCGACTTATTCTTACGTTTTTTGTATCGGGCAAGTTGCTCCTCTTTTTGCTGAAGGCGGTCCTTGAGTTCTGCGAACTGATCGTCACCAGCACCATTCTTTTTTTGTAGTGATGAAAGCCTGGCTTTCACATCAGCAAGTTCAGATTGAAGTTTGCCTGCCTGCTCCTTGGCATCGGAAAGTTGTTTATCCTTCTCAGGCATCGTCTTTGAAAGAGCAGCCAGCTGATCCTGAAGCTTTTTTAGCTGATCATCACCTTCATCTGTATGGCGCTGAAGATCAGCATTTTTCTGGTTGGCGGCAGAAAGTTCCGAACGGAGCTTTTCAGCATCTTGTTTGGCGGCAGCCAACTCCTGTTCTTTCTGCTGGATTAGCTTCTCCTGTTCGGGACGAGCCTTAGCCAGTTCCTCAATCTGCTGTTGAGATTTGGCATAGTCTGCAGCAGTTGAATCCATCTGCTGCTGAATCTTCTTAATCTGTTCACGAAGTCCGGATGAATCCTCACTATGCTCCACAAGCGAGGCCATTTGACCCATAGCCGTCTTGAGTTGCTCATGAAGGGAGGAATTCTGTTTTTCAAGCACTTGCTTCAGCGAGATTGATGCATCAAGGTTCTTTTGAACTTCTGATTGGCGTTCGTTAGCAACCTGTAATGCTTTATCGTATTGAGCTTTTGCCTCAGATAAGGCTTTTGCATTCTGTGTCAGTTGTCCCTTGAGTTCCTCGATTTGCTTGGCAAGAGGGCCGACCGTGTCAGTCATCTTCTTCAAATTTGCATCCCTTTTCGTGGCATCCTCAAGTTTGGTCGTAAGCCTCTGCCGTTCCTCTTCTAGAACAGCCCTGTCGGCGGCATCGGAAGCAACCATTGCAGAAAGCTTCTCTTCAGAGGCCTTAGTCGCTTTGGCTGAAGCCTCAGAATCGGCCCGAGCTCTGGCAAGGTCACGTCCCGCACTCGCCGCATTTTCCTTAAGTTGTGCAACCGTTTTCTTCAGAGATTCAGACTCAGACTCCAATCCTTTGACCTTACCAGCTTCGGTTGCCGCTTCCGAAAGCTGGGCAACTTTTCCCGAAAGAGTGTTCCTCTCTTCCTCAAGAGCCTGCAAGTCAGCCCTCAATGCTGACTCTCTCTTAGTCGCATCTGATTTTCCCTTAAGTGATTCTTTCTCAAGAGATAACATCTTTTTTTTGGAGTCCTTTGCCTCCGCGTCAGATTTTTCTAAACGTGCCTGGAGTTGCTGAAACTTAGACCTTAAAGGAGCAAGTTCTTCTGTTTGCTTCTGAACGGCACTCAACTGCTCATTGGTGGCAGTCATCTGCTTGCGAAGATCTTCGTTTTTGGCCTCATAATCCTTTGTTATCTGCGAGGCATGGGCAAGCTGCTCCTTCATTCCCGCAACTTCCCCCTTTGCTTTTTCCAATTCAGCGCTGAGTTGCTGCGATTTCTGCTCGGCGGCGGAACTTAGAGATAATTTCTGCCTCACCTCCTCAAGCTGTTTTACCAGTAAAGATTCTGCCTCATCTCTCTTTTTTTCCCTGCTTTGGTACTCCTCTTCAACTGCAACCTTGTCAGCAACGGTATCGTCCAATTTCTTTTGAAGTGTCTTGAGGTCATTTTCCCAGGAATCGCGTTTTTGAAGCTTTTCCGTGAGTGCGGAGACTTGATTCTTTGTTGCCTGTAGTTCCTTCTCCAAGTTGGAGCGCTCTTCCACCCACTTGATGCTCTCAAGATCCTTGGTTCGGTTTTTTTCAGAGGTCATGGCGTCCTTGGCCTCCTTGAGTTCTCCGCGGAGTGTTTCGAGCATGCGCTTAAGACGACGCACTTCGGATGATGAATCTCTTGCGGAAGAGAGCCCTCCTCCGCTCGAGGATTTGGCTCCCGGAGGAACGATTGAAATGCTGGGCGCAGTAGGTGTGGCAGGCGACGCCTTCGGCAATTCCGAGTCAAAGGGAGGATTCGAAGACAGTGCCATCGTTTCATTATTGGAGCTTCCAGCTCCCTGCAGGCGGTCAATTCCATCCTGCGTCTTCTTGAGACGATACTCCACGACGGCCTTCTGCCATGAAGGATCGTTCTTCTCAATCTCGAGCAGAAGACTTTGGGCAAACTTATATTTCTTGAGCGACTCGGGAGAACTCCCGTCACGCTCCAACTTCTCTCCCTGCTGGTAGGCCTGGTAGGCATTGAGAAATTGTTCTGCGGAGTCCACTGCAAAGAGTCCCCGCACCCCCCCCAAGAGGAGAAGAAGGCAGAAAAAGAATCGTTTCATGATAGTACCCTGAAGGGCGCGTGATGTTACCTGTTTTACTCATGAAGAGCAAACTTCCCTTTCTGAGACAGCATTGCCGGAGGGAGATCCTCGGTGATTTGTGTCAAGAATGTCGCACCTGCTATATTGACATCAATGAGCAGAGGATCTCATGGTGTCAACTTACACAACCACAAGATCATGGATAGCCCGCTAGACCAACCCGTGCTTGTACTCAATAGATTGTGGCAGGCAATCAACACCTGCTCCGCACGCAGGGCCCTCACTCTGCTATACCAAGGTCAGGCTCAGGTTGTTGCCACTGACGGTGAAAAAAATTTCTTAACACACGATTTTCTGAGTTGGAGGCATTTTTCCCTCTCCCATCCGGAACCTCGGATGCTGCAGACCATCTCAATGAAGATCCGCATTCCCCGGATCATTGTCCTATGCCTGTTCGAAAGATTGCCGAAAAAAGAAGTGAAATTCACACGTCTCAACGTCTTTGAGCGCGATAAAAACATATGCCAATACTGCGGACATCACTTTGAGCGTAATAATCTGAACATCGATCACGTGCTACCCCGGGATCGAGGTGGGCAGACAACGTGGGAGAATGTCGTGTGTTCATGCATAACCTGCAATACCCGCAAGGGGAATCGACTTCCGCATGAGGCAAAGATGCAACTCCTGAAGAAGCCCAAAAGGCCGAAATGGCGTCCCTTCGTCAACATTACCTTTGCAGGCGGCATCGACGACAGTTGGAGTCATTTCATCGACCTCGCGTATTGGAACGTTGAGCTCGGAGAGTAGGAGTGGAAGATTCCTTTATACTGAAGAATGCTGGATTGTTGGGGCAGTGAAAGCTAACCGATCACTTAACGCCGCCATCAGAATTCTTCCGGCAGTTCCTAATAGTCTAAAAGCCGTCAGGCTATCGACCTAAGGCGTTAGCCTTTCAGCCCCTGATTGCCTGCACAAACTCCTCGAAAAAGGGAGCAGAATCATGAGGGCCTGGCGATGCCTCAGGATGGAACTGGACGGCCCTCACATTCTTGGTGCGATGCTTGATTCCCGCAATTGTTCCATCATTGAGATGGCGATGAGTAATCTCCAAGTCGGAAGGAAGTCCCTCCTCTTTCACGGCATAACCATGATTCTGTGAAGTAATAAGCACGCGGCCTGTTCTCAGATCTTGTACCGGCTGATTAGCGCCGCGATGGCCGAACTTGAGCTTGAATGTGAAGGCACCAAACGCAAGTGAAAGGATCTGATGACCAAGGCAGATGCCGAAGACGGGCTTCACTTCAGCAAGCCGGCGGGCCGTCTCGTGCGCTTGGGTCAGAACAGCCGGATCCCCGGGGCCGTTCGAGAGAAAGATGCCATCAGGCTTCAGAGCAAGAGCCTCTTCTGCCGACGTCGTGGAGGGGACGACCATGACGCGCACCCCATGGCAGCGGAGGAGTCGCAGGATATTGCGCTTCACTCCGAAGTCATAGAGGACAACAAGAGGCTCTTTTCCACCGGCTGATTTTCTGGTCATTCCAAACTGGATGCTCTCTTTGCATTCAGGATCCCATTCATAAATTTCCTTGGTGGAGACCTCCCCCACAAGATCTAGTTCCTCGAGCCCAGGCGCACCTTTGGCACGAGCCACAGCAGTTGCCTCATCTGCTCCATCCGTGCTGAGGCAGGCTCGCATGGCACCCTGGGTCCGGAGATGACGGGTCAAGGAGCGGGTATCAATACCGCAAATCGCAGGGATTCCGTGACGGCGAAGATAGGACTGCAGATTCTCCGAGGAGCGCCAATTGCTTTCCAATCGAGAGAGTTCCTCGATGACAAATCCATTCACCTGAGGAACCGCACTCTCGCCATCTTCGACTCCCGTACCGTAATTACCGATCAGTGGGTAGGTCATCGTTACGATCTGACCACGGTAAGAGGGGTCCGTGAGCACCTCCTGATATCCACTCATCGAGGTATTGAAGCAAATCTCCCCGATAGCATTACCCGAAGCACCGATGGAAAATCCAGGGAAGATGCGCCCGTCTTCAAGGGCTAGGATCGCAGGAGATGGATGGGATGATGCAGGCATGGGAATAAGAGAAAAACAGAATAATCTCATCACGCACGCCTTCTCCATGCAATCAGATTACCAATCAAGAACAGGGCTTATCGCGAGGTTGCATGATCACATCTTCCTTTCTAAAATCAAAATTTCGTGTTTAGAAGATCTCCATTCTTTGCCCTCTTTTTTTGGGCTCTGATTTTCCCCCTCTTGATAACTCAAGGGCGGGGTGATGATTCCGTCATAGCTCCTCAAGGATTTTTCGTGCGTTTATTCCACTCCTTCCCATCGGTAGAGATTTTACCAGAGACATCCGCGATGACAGCAGATGGATTTGACTTCCCTGTGGCCCCCCCCGACGGGTCAGGTTTTTGCAAGTCCCGCGGATTCCGACCCCATGGTCATCTTGGAGAGGATTGGGTCATCGCCGGAGGAAAAGGGCAGGCATTCGGGCATCCCGTGCATTCCATCGGAAATGGCCTCGTTGTTCTGGCGCGCGATATCCGTGCTGACTGGGGAAATGTCGTGGTGATTAGACACGCTTGGATCGAGAACCGAAAAATTCACTTTACGGATTCACTCTACGGACATCTCGACCGGATCATGGTGAGGGAAGGACAGCAGGTAACAAGAGGTCAGCAGATCGGTACAATCGGAAATAATCACGGAATGTACCCCCCTCACCTTCACTTTGAGATGCACAAGGATCTGAGCATCGGGGTAAATCATGCAGGAGGAACCCGTGATCTGATCAGCTACTGGGTCCCCACTGATTTCATCATGGAGCACCGTAACCTCCATGGCGGCGGGCATAATGTTCCGACCCCGGCGGCACACTTTCTGCTACCGACTGCCGAAAACCCCTGGTCCTTTCATCGCCTCTTTTTCCATCCCAAGAAGAAAAAGATCCCCTCCAAGTCCGCTCACTCCCGTCACTCGGAGACCTACTCGGGATCTACCCATCACTCGAAGAAAAAGCACAAGCACATCGGCTCGTCTTCAAACTCAGCAGACCCACACAGTAGTCACTAGAGGAAGCATGGGATCTTAATTCTAAAAACGTCAAGAAGTTCGGATGCGTTGGAAAGAATGAGACCGCAGCCGTAGTTCAATCTACGGCAAGGGAGCTATGTCGACGCAATGCGCCGAAATCCTCAACATTTTAACGTTTCGAGGCGCGGAACTCGAGAGAGTCGACTAGTGCCATCCAACTTGCCTCGATGATATTGTCGGAAACACCCACCGTTCCCCAGGACTCCGATCCTTCGCTTGAAAGAATATGGACTCGGGTACGCGCCGCCGTCCCGCGTCCCCCGTCAACGATACGGACTTTGTAATCGGAAAGAGTGATCCCCGCGATCCAAGGATGGAGTTGTTGCAGGGCTTTACGAAGAGCGGCATCCAGGGCATTCACAGGACCATCACCTTCGGAGGTCATGACCAGTAGTTCGGCGCCCTTACGCACAGTCACCGTTGCCTCGCAGGTTGTGGAGGATCCGGCGGCATCACGACGAAAACTGCAGTGATATCCCTGTAACTCGAAGAGCGGCGCATGAAGACCCAGTTCCTTCCGAATAAGCAAATCGAGAGAAGCATCAGCCGCCTCGAATTCAAATCCTTCGGATTCCAAGGCCTTGATTTTCTCAAGTACCCGAAGCACGGCGGGGTCACTCTTGGAAAGCTGAAGCCCGAATTCCTCAGCCTTCAGCAGGATATTGCTCCGTCCGGAAAGCTCGGAAACCAGAATGTTCTGATGATTACCAACAGACTCAGGCTTGATATGCTCGTAGGCTGCGGCGGTCTTGGCCACGGCATTCACGTGCATTCCCCCCTTGTGAGCAAAGGCGGTGCTGCCCACGAAAGGAGCACGCACATCGGGATGGCAGTTAGCCAACTCATCAACAAAGAGCGAGACTTCGCGAAGGCGCGTGAGATCCGAAACGACAGGTATTCCCATCTTGAGTTGCAGGCATGGAATCACGGTCGTCAGGTTGCAGTTGCCGGTGCGCTCTCCGTAACCGTTCATCGTCCCCTGAATCTGCAGGGCACCGGAGCGGACAGCTGCGAGGGCATTGGCGGCTCCCATACCGCAATCATTGTGCGTGTGGATGCCGACCTTACCGGGAAATCGATTCTCAACAGCCGCAGTGATCTCGGAGATCTCATCAGGCATCGTGCCGCCGTTGGTGTCGCAGAGGACGAGCATATCGGCCCCCCCCTCGTCAGCCGCAGCGAGGGTCGCCATGGCAAATTCTGCATCATCCTTGTAGCCATCGAAGAAATGCTCGGCATCGTAGAAGACCTCGCGCCCGTGGGACTTAAGATAGGCGACGCTGTCGCGGATCATGGCTTGATTCTCCTCATGGGAAACCCCCAGGACTTTCTCAACCTGGAGCTTCCAGCTCTTTCCGAAGATCGTCACGACAGGAGTCTCAGCCTCCAGCAGTTGGGCCAATTGAGGATCCGTAGCAGCAGCAATTCCCGCGCGGCGCGTACTACCGAAGGCTGCCAGCTTGGTCTTCCCGAAATCGTGCTTCCGGGCCTCGGCAAAAAATGCAAGATCCTTGGGATTCGATCCCGGCCACCCGCCCTCGATGTAATCCATACCGAATCCGGCAAGTTTCTGAGCAATCCGTATTTTATCCAGCAGACTGAAAGAAATTCCCTCACCCTGAGTTCCGTCGCGCAGCGTGGTATCGTAGAGAAGAACTGTTGGTTTCGTTGTCATGGAAAAAAACTTTTTACCGAAAACTAGATCCCGGCGGCCTGATCAACAGTATTAACAATCACCTGGGAGTCGTTGATTGCATTGATCAGAAGGCGGAGCATGCCGAACTCCCTCTTGTGTGGGATGAGCACCAACCGGGGAAGATGAATGGAGGCGCGATCGTCAGCCTCCTCCGGAAGGGCTTCCCGCTGAACGATATGGCCCGAGGCAATGAGATGATCGAACTGCTGGTTCAGGTTTTCCAATGCAGCAGGAGTGATCTTGTGGTTGATTCTGATCACCATCTCGTCACGGACCCAACGATAGGAATGGAATACCTTGTAAAAGTTCTTGATCTCGTTCACGGCCCGATCCACATCGTGCGTGATCGTGAAGAGGTGAAAGTCTGAGCGGGAAATCAGACCCAGCTCCAACAAATCATTATCCAGGAAACGCCGCCAGGTCTCCCAATAGAAGCCATTCGGTCGATCCATCAGGATGATCGGGACGATGGAAGTCTTTCCCGTCTGGAGGAGGGTCAGGACCTCAAACCCCTCATCAAGCGTTCCAAAACCACCGGGAAAGAGAACGAAGGCACTCGTCTCCTTAACAAAGCTGAGCTTTCGGGCGAAGAAATAGTTGAAGTTGATCAGCTTTGGGTCTCCCTGAATCACCTGGTTGGCACTCTGCTCGAAGGGGAGCCTGATATTCAGACCGAAACTCTTCTCAGCTCCAGCCCCCTGCTGTGCCGCCCCCATGATGCCGTCACCCCCGCCCGTGATGATCATGAAATTCTCCTCGACGATCCGACGGGCAAACTCTCTTGCCAACTGGAAGTCCTGCTCATCGGCACGAGTGCGGGCCGATCCGAAGACCGCCACCTTACGGATCGTATTGTATTTTTGAAACACTGAGGCTGCATAACGCATCTCACGCATCGAGCGACTGACAAGCTTCAGGTCTCCAAATGAGGCTCCATCCAGTCCTAACTTGATGACCGTCTCCATCATATCTGTCAGGAAATCCGCACGCCGACCACTCGCCAAACCCGCGACAAGACTACGGATGGTTTCTTTGGTGACGGGATCGTTCAGTGAAGGTTCCTTGGAGGATGGCATGATGATGAAGGGAATGAAGTGAAGTGATCGACGGGGTAGGAACGCTTAACGGCGAGCAAGGCGGGAGAAGAGCCAGATCCCAAGCCCCGTGAAGAGGAGATTGGGCAGCCAGACCAAAAGCACAGGCATGGCATGCGGATTCTCGTGGAACGTATCGGCGATGATGATCAGGAAGAAGTATCCGAATGCAATCACGAGACTCAGGGCAAATCCCACAGACGTCTCCTTGCGATGGGCAGTGATGCCCAAGGGAACGGCAATGAGTGCGAAGGCAAGAGCGGCTAGGGAGAGCGAGAATCGCTTACTAACCTCCACTTGATAGGCAAGCCGACGCGGGCAGTCAGATTGGGCAATCGCCTCAATTAACTCCCTGAGTGTATGTGACGTGAGCGGCTTCCCCCTCTTTTTCTGATCAAGCAGTTTCTGGATCGACATCGGGAAGACTCCCTCCTTCATTGTGATCCCTTGGCGAATCAAGGCAACATTCTGAGAATCCCTGTTGTCCCGTTGCTCAAAGTTAGCATCCTGCACTCTGAGAAGAAGCCGATGATTCTCGGAATCCGTGGTGAGAGTGCCGGTCTTTGCAAAGACTACTTTTGAGGGAGAGCCCTTGTCATCGAGTTCCACGACCACCAGGTTCTTCATGACATCACCCTCTCTCCCTCCCACAAAGATCCTGCGATCAGGAAACTGGTCGACCACTTCGTCGGGCTGAAACATCGAGACAGGATTGCTCGTGGCAATGCGAAACAAAGAGGTCAGCATCGCATATTGGGCACGGGGAGCGACTTCGGTATTAATCCAGAAACAGACTCCGACAAGCATGAGCGCCATCGCTAGAACCGGGATGAAGACCCTGGGAAAACTCACCCCGTTGGCACGCAGTGCAATGATTTCATTATCCGCCGAAAGGCGCCCGAAAACCAACAGGACGGCCGTGAGAAACCCCCAGGGGATCGTGAAGGTCATCGAGAAGGGGAGGACAAAGGCGATAAATCCCAGAACCGTCTCCAGAGGGACGCTGTGATTAATCAGCAGGTCGAGCATCTCCTTAAAGACATTTCCAAGAACCAGCACCAGACTCAGCAAGGCAACACCCATCAGGGTCGCCACACCGAGGGCTGACAAAAGATAACGGTCTAGGATTTTCAAGGATTCAGGAAAAAGAAAGCCCCACCAGATATCGGTGGTAATGAACTAGCGTGCCTCCACTGAGAGGCAATTGCAAGAGCGGGAGGAGGCGACGGGCATAGGGTTCCCATCATCTTCCAGCCCCGTACTCACCCATTCAGATTGAAGACCCGTCGATCAGGCACTAGAGTCTCATGAACGCCATGGCTACTCCCGCTCTCTCCGCCCCTCGGTTTCGTTTTCTGAATGTTCTCCTTTGGGGAAATACCGTAGCCCTCTCCTGGGTCTGGGGGCTTGGACTCTTTTTCTCCGTACAGTTCACCGTCGAGTTCGGACTCACCGGCCTTCTCACCTTTTTGATCCCCAATTGCCTCGGACTTTTCCTGTTCGGAGCCGTTGCCGATCACATCGCCAAACGACATCCCGGCTCGGAAAGTCTGGCTGCATTTTTCAACAACTGGTCGCGACCCTTCCGTCTGGTTTTCTTTCTCTATCAGATCATCGCACTCTCCCTCACGATTTTCGCATTGATCCGTTATGGATGGCAGCCCCTTGGCCTCAAGCCCGATTCGCTCTACCTTCCACTGACGGCGCTCATTATTCTAGCTGCAGGCATTCTCTTCGGTGAGGAGTTCTCCATCCGACGGATCAAATACAGCCACGCAGCCTTCCTCGCTCTGATCATTGCATGCGTGGTCATCATCATCGCTGAGCTAGGATCTCCGTACTTCCGCGGCCTCCATCGGCCGAGTTTACTACCAACACATGATTGGAATTTCTGGGGCTATGTGATCCCGATCTGCATCGGCTTTATCGTGGGCCCCTGGCTGGATCTTCAGCAATGGCAGAGGGCCATCCAGATGCGGAGGGAAAACACCTCCATCACGGCTTCGTATGCCGTGGGAGCGACACTCTTCGGAGCGATTCTCCTCTTCCATGGAATCCTTGCTCTCTGGGCCATGGAGGGAAGCGGTGCCGCATTCATCCAGAAGGGTCTTGCCGGTTACCCCTATGCCCAGTCGCTTCTCACCCGGGTCTTCAGCCAGCCTCCGGTGAATCCCTGGCTGCTCGGATCGTATCTCGTATTTCTTGGCGGCTGCATCCTTACCACGCTTGATAGCGGCTACATTGCTCTCGAGTGGTTTTTTAAGAGCAATGCCAGCAGGAGCAAGAACCCCATCTTCGCCCTGATCCCGCAGAAACTGATCACCTCACCGATCCCTGCTTTCATCCTCTGCGCCCTGATTGCCGTGATCGGAGCCGCAATCGGCATCGAGTTGGAATATTTCATGATCTTCTTTGCGACATTCTTCGTCGGTTACTCGGCTCTCGCCATCGGGCGCGCCTTTATGAACGGACCCGTGAACGTCATCCCCCAGATCAAGATGTTCTGCATCGGATCACTGGCGGTGGTGATTTTCGCCTACGGCTACTTCTTGCATGACCCCATGTTCCAGATTTTGGCATCACTGCTACCGCTGGGATATGTCATCTGGTTGATGGTCAAGCCCTTCACCGGAGAGGATTTTACGACCGATTCCGAGGAATTGGAACAGCCCTCCACCGCATCCGTCGTTCCCCTCACCCCTGTTGGCACAATCCTTACTCCAGCACCGACCGGCACCCATGACATCTCGGGACACTTTGAGGACAAGTGGTTCGTACACTCCTTCATCGCCACCTACGCCGACACCAACTCCGTGGGAAATGTCTACTTCGGCATGTATGCCATGTGGGTTGGCAAGACCCGCGAACTCTTCTTCAACAAGGTGATGCCGAAGTTCAATCTCAAGGAGACCCCCTTCTACATCCTGACCCGGTCCTTTGAACATAAGTTCGTTCGGGAGACCAAGGAGTTCGAGACCGTCAGCGTGAAGATCCGCGTGGCGGGTCATAATCGCAAATTCGTGACCCTCGAGCATGAGATCTATGATTCCGCAGGCAACCAACTCGGCAAGGGAAGCCAGAGCCTGCTGTTTGTCTCTTCAACGGATTACAAGATGATCGACATCCCAGGGGATGTGATGGGTTCTTTCCTGGCCTACCTTTAATGGACTTCCTCTAAGTATTTTCAGGAGGCGTTGATTTTTTATCCCATGCCGGCTCGAAAGTCTCTCCGCTTGCGAGGATGCGTGGTTGGATCATTGCTACTGCTTCTTCCACTTGGTTGCTCAAAAAAACAGCGTTCTAATCTGGAAAACGGACATCCAACGCCCACGGCTTCTCCCATTCCGATCCTTCCTCGTAAAAATTACGATACTGCCAAGCTTTTCAATGGAATTACTCTAAAGAGCATCGTTGATTGTAATCCCTCTCAGGAAACGGCCCTTGTTGCAGGATCAGACAGTAACTTTTATAAAATGGACATCACCCTGCATGTCCGTTGGCCCAAAGCCGCAACTACCATTGCCGATCTGCAAGCCGCCACACCGGAGATTGCCGAGTTACTCCCGAACCTCAACTCCCTGTTGAGCAATGCGGTCCTCTCTCCTGATTTTGCCGCACTCCTCGACCATAAGGAGAAATCACTTCGAAACAACCTGGGACAACTCCAGCGCCTACCTTACCGCGACTCACTTTTTGACTGCCAGACAATCCTCGACATCCTCGATCTGAATCACTCGGGGAACTCCCGCCGCGCCCTCTTCATACAGGCAATCATGAATGTGAATACGGATGGATCCGATGGCGACCGGAACCTCCCCCTCGACCGACTCTCGCTCACCTACCAGCCTCAGACCAATTATCGCTGGGCAAAAAAGAGCGACCGACCCAACCCTTGTCTCCGGGAAGAGGTCTCCCAACTCGCTCTCACCGAGGCAGAACTCGGAAGCGGAACCATGAGTGCCCTACAAAAATCCTCGCTCGAGGCTCGTTCCACTTCCGCCAAAGCCACCATCGCTGAGTTGAAGCGGTGGAGCTTTCTTTCAGGAACCGCGGATCCTTTTATTGTGCTGCCCTCCTTCATGGTGGGGAAATCCCCTGGTCAACCCGGTATCGGTGACTACGCGGTCGTTATAGCAAACGGTACCCTCTACCCAGCTATCCTGGGCGATCTCGGACCGAATTCTAAAATCGGCGAGGCCTCCCTGCGGATCTGCCGTGAAATTTTCCCTGATTCCGGAGCCGACAGGCGCCCCGTTAGCCGCCCCGAAGTCGTCTATCTCGTCTTTCCGGGTACTGCCGATAAACCATTTGCCGCTCCTGATTATGCTCATTGGTCGGAGCGCTGTCATTCTCTCTGGAAGGAATTCGGGGGCAGCGAGACGGCCCTATGGCACGAGTGGGCTTCTTTAGAGAAACCATGGCCAACTCCGCTCCCTGCGCCAACCGTTGTTGAACCTCCATCCCAGCCATCGCCGACTGTTGGTACGAATCCTGCTGCTTCACCGAGTCAACCAACCTCCAGCCTTCCCTCCCCCGCGCCAAACCTGTAAAAGATTCTTTTTTCAAGAAATTATCCCAAACATCCATACCCAATAAAACAATGATCACCACCGGTACAAAAGCCCCCGATTTTACCCTTTCCATCGTCACCGCCGAGGGCCCCAAGCAAGTCACACTCTCTGCTGAGGTCGGCAAGAAGAACATTCTCTTGCTCTTCGTTCCCATGGCATTCACCGGAGTCTGCACCACCGAACTTTGTGAGATCAGCAAGGGGATCGGAGCCTATGATTCACTCGACTGCATCGTCTATGGTATCAGTGGAGACAATCCCTTTGCCCAGCAGGCATGGGCGCAGAAGGAAGCGATCACAATCCCTCTCCTGAGCGATTATGAGCATGCCGTCGCCAAGGCTTACGGAATCGCTTACGAGAGCTTCCTTCCTCAGATCGGTCTTGGCATGGGTGGAGTCGCCAAACGCTCCGCCTTCCTCATCGACCGCGCAGGAATCATTCAGTACGCCGAGTCGAACGAAGATCCGAAGCAGCTTCCAGACTTCGAAAAGATCCAAGCTAAGCTCGCCGAACTCAAGTAGAGAGCCAAAGCCTAAACACCTAGCACCTACATCCATAATTTCCATGAGCACCGACCCGTTCAAAACACTCCGCACCTTCGAGCCCACAAAAGGAACCAGCGCCTCTTATTACTCCCTCCCCGCTCTTGAGGAGCAGGGCGTCGGTAAGATCTCCCGCCTTCCCTTCTCGATCCGCGTGGTGCTGGAGTCGGTTCTTCGCAACTGCGACGGTAAAAAAGTTCACGACAAGGATGTGAAGGCTCTTGCAGCTTGGAATGCCAAAGCTCCCGCCCCTGAGGAGATCCCCTTCGTCGTGGCGCGTATCGTGCTTCAGGACTTCACTGGCGTTCCTCTTCTCGTCGATCTCGCCGCGATGCGCAGCGCCGTGGCGCGCCTTGGCGGGAAGCCAGGCATCATCGAACCGCTTGTTCCCGTTGATCTCGTCGTCGATCACTCCGTGCAGGTCGACTATTACGGCTGGGCCGACGCGATGAAGCTGAACCTCGACATGGAATTCAAGCGCAATCGCGAGCGCTATGAATTCCTCAAGTGGGGCCAGCAGGCCTTCGAGACATTCGGCGTTGTGCCTCCCGGCATCGGGATCGTCCACCAGGTGAACCTTGAGTACCTCGCCCGTGGCGTTCTTCACTCCGGCGGAGTCTATTACCCCGACAGCCTTGTCGGCACCGACTCCCATACCACCATGATTAACGGCCTTGGCGTCGTCGGGTGGGGCGTCGGCGGCATTGAGGCCGAGGCGGGTATGCTCGGCCAGCCTGTTTACTTCCTCACTCCAGAGGTGGTCGGCGTTCATCTCACTGGCAAGCTCAGCGAAGGAGTCACCGCCACCGATCTTGCGTTGCGTGTCACCCAGATGCTTCGAGCCGCAAAGGTCGTCGGCAAGTTCGTCGAGTTTTATGGCGAGGGTGCCGAGTCGCTCCCTCTTCCTGACCGTGCCACCATCGCCAACATGGCTCCCGAATATGGCGCCACCATGGGTATCTTCCCTGTTGATTCCGAATCCGTCTCCTTCCTGCGTGCCACCGGCCGCACCGAGGAGGAGTGCGGCGCCTTTGAAAACTATTTCAAAGCACAGGGCATGTTCGGCATGCCTCGCAAGGGAGAGATCGATTACAGTGTCGATCTCGAACTCGACCTTGCAACGGTCGTCCCTAGCGTTGCCGGACCGAAGCGCCCTCAGGACCGCATTGATCTTCCGCAACTCCGTTCCACCTTCCACGAACTCCTCACCAAGTCAGTTGCCGAGGGGGGATATGGAAAGGATGGCGGGGCGCTCACTGCCGAGGCCCTGGTCGCCCGTCGCAATCCCACCATCCCCGCCGATGAGGAGGAGATGATCAGTGATCGGCCCACGCCTGATGCCGTCCACCAGATGCCCGAATCTCCTTACCATAATGGGCACCATGGGCATGACGGCAAGAGCGTGATCCGCAATGGTTCTGTCCTCATTGCGGCCATCACCAGCTGTACCAATACCAGCAACCCGAGCGTCATGCTTGCAGCGGGACTCCTGGCTAAAAAGGCTGTCGAAGCAGGACTGGAGATGGATCCCACAGTGAAGACGTCACTCGCTCCCGGTTCCCGTGTCGTCACCGCGTATCTCGAGAAGACAGGCCTCCAGCCTTATTTTGACAAGCTTGGCTTCCAGACCGTTGGTTATGGCTGCACCACCTGCATTGGCAACTCTGGCCCGCTGAACCCCGAAGTAGAGAAGGCCATCGTCGACAAGGACCTGGTCGCAGCGGCAGTCCTCTCGGGCAACCGCAACTTCGAAGCCCGTATCCATCAGAACATCAAGGCTAACTTCCTGATGTCCCCTCCGCTGGTCGTCGCCTTCGCCCTCGCAGGCCGCGTCGATATCGACTTCGTCAAAGAGCCAATCGGAAAGAGCAAGGAGGGGCAGGATGTCTTCCTTAAGGATATCTGGCCCAGCCTCGCAGAGATCCGCGACACGCTCCGCAGCGCTCTCACACCAGAGATGTTCGCCACCCTCTACGGCAACTTCGCCGGTCAGAATCCCAAGTGGAACGAAATCAGCGCCCCCACCGGAGCCATCTACGAGTGGGATACTAAGAGCACCTACATTCAGGAGCCACCGTTCTTCGAGAACTTCGGCATGGAGGCAGGCACCATCACTCCAATCTCCGGAGCGCGTGCCCTCGGCATCTTCGGTGACTCCGTCACGACCGATCACATCTCACCTGCCGGAGCCATCAAGGAGAAGTCCCCCGCAGGGCGGTTCCTCAGCGAACACAACGTTACCAAAGATGATTTCAACAGCTACGGCAGCCGCCGTGGCAATGACCGCATCATGACCCGCGGAACCTTTGCCAACGTTCGCATCAAGAATCTCATGCTACCCGGCGTCGAGGGTGGAGAAACCCTCCATCAGCCGGACGGAGAGAGGATGAGCATCTTCGACGCCTCTCACAAGTATCAGGCGGAGAAGACGCCGCTCGTCATTATTGCTGGACAGGAGTACGGAACCGGCAGTAGCCGTGACTGGGCAGCCAAAGGCACCCGACTCCTCGGAGTGAAGGCTGTCATCGCTGCCAGCTACGAGCGCATCCATCGCTCCAACCTCGTCGGCATGGGCATTCTCCCACTCCAATTCCATGAGGGAACCACCGCCCAAACCCTGGGACTTGATGGCACCGAGAGCTATGACATCATCGGCCTCGGGGAGGATCTCAAGCCTCGTCAGGATCTGGTTGTCAGGATTTCCCGAAAAGATGGCTCCTCACAGGATGTGACCGTCAAAGTCCGCATCGACACTCCGATCGAGGTCGACTACTATCGTCACGGCGGCATCCTCCCCTTCATACTCCGCCAACTCATCAACGAGGCGAAGTAGGCATTTGTTTAATTTGGAACTCAGGAAATCAGGAAGCCTGAAGGATGCGGAACTCAGCCAGCGGGCGATTGGTGCCGCAATCGAGGTCCATCGTTCTCTAGGCCCTGGCTTTCCTGAGTCATTTTACGAAGAGGCTCTCTGCATTGGATTGGACATTCTTGGCATTCTCTAAGAACGCCAGAAAACGATCGAGATCACTTATCGCAATCAAAAGATTGGAGAGCATCGCCTAGATCTCTTAATAAGCGGGAAACTTGTTTTGGAATTGAAAGCAGTAAAGGAAATCGGTCCGATTCACTTCACCGTTGTCCGTTCCTACGTGAAAGCTGCAAAGGCAACCTCAGGAATCATTCTCAACTTTTCTACAATGCCGCTGACTATCAAAAGAGTAGGCTTGGATTCTTCCACTCCATCTTCTCTGTCTTTTTCCTGAGTTCTTGAGTTCCAGATTCATCAATTATGTCCTCCACTCATTCCATTGACCTAGTTGCCGAGATTCTGCGCCTTAAAAAAGAGCGGAATGCCGTCATCCTGGCCCACAACTACCAGATTGAGGAGATTCAGAAAGTTGCCGATTTCGTCGGCGATTCCCTCGGCTTGAGCCAGAAGGCGGCGGAGACCGATGCTGATGTCATCGTCTTCTGCGGAGTCCACTTCATGGGCGAGACAGCGAAGATCCTCAGTCCCTCGAAGACCGTTGTCATCCCCGACATGGATGCGGGCTGTTCCCTCTCCGATTCCTGTCCTGCAGAGAAGCTCGAGTCATTTCTCAAGGAACATGCCGACAAGAACTACTACGTCATTGCCTACATCAACTGCAGTGCCGGAGTGAAGGCCCTCGCCGATGTCATTTGCACCAGTGGTAACGCGGTAAAGATCGTCCAATCAGCTCCTGCCGATCGTCCCATCCTCTTCGTCCCCGATCAAAATCTCGGTGCCTGGGTGATGGAGCAGACCGGTCGTCCCATGGATCTTTGGCAGGGCTCTTGCTATGTCCATATGGAGTACACACGCGACAGCATCGAACGGGCCAAGCGCGAGTATCCCGACGCCATCGTTGTAGCCCATCCCGAGTGCCCGCAGGCAGTACGACTTCTTGCAGACGAGGTATGCTCGACCGAAAAGATGGTGAGCTACTGCAAGAACTCACCCTCGAATGCCTTCGTCATCGTGACCGAGGAGGGAATGCTTCACCGCCTGCGCCGGGAGATACCAGACAAGGTCTTTATTCCCGGCCCCACCGATACCTGCGCCTGCGCCGAGTGCCGCTACATGAAGAGGAATACCCTCGAGAAACTCTTCCTCTGCCTTCGCGATCTCAAGCCTGAGATTCTTCTTGAAGAGGGCCTACGTGCCAAAGCCGAAAAGTCCGTCCGCAGAATGCTGGAACTCAGCAAGTAGGGCGCATCAGAGATTTTAATATGGAACTCAGGAACTCAGGAAATTGAGTGGTAGTCTGGGTGAAATCTGAGACACGTGGAGTCATCAGGGATCCAGGTGTGAACTACCTTTAAATTCTTATTTCATTCCTTCTGCTCCTGAGTTCCTGAGTTCCATATTTTATTTTTTATGTCTTCTCCATACCACGCCGGCCCTATTTCCGAAGCCCTCTGGCAACGGGCGCTGAGCCGTATTCCCGGCGGGGTGAATTCCCCCGTCCGTGCCTTTCGCGGCGTTGGTGGCGAACCATTCTTCGTCAACAAGGCTCAGGGATGCACCATCACCGATGTCGATGGCCGAGAGTACATTGACTTTGTCGGAACGTGGGGGCCGGCGATTCTCGGTCATGCACCGCAAGTCGTAATCGATGCCGTCACCGAAACGGCGAAACACGGTACGAGTTTCGGCATTCCGAATCCCCTGGAGGTTGAGATGGCCGAGACCATCTGTCGCTTGGTTCCCTCCGTTCAGAAAGTCCGAATGACCAATAGCGGCACCGAGGCTGTCATGTCGGCGATCCGCTTGGCACGCGGCTTCACTGGGCGTGATCGCATCGTGAAGTTCGAGGGGTGCTACCACGGCCATGTCGACTCTCTGCTCGTGAAGGCGGGTAGCGGTGCCCTCACCTTAGGGCAGCCCGATAGCGCCGGCATTCCCGCCTCTCTGGCCGCTCTGACAACCACAGTCCCTTTCAATGATCTTGAAGCACTGAAAGCCGTCTTTCGAGATAAGGGATCTGAGATCGCTTGTGTCATCCTGGAGCCAGTGCCAGCAAATGCCGGCCTCTACCTTCCTGAACCCGGCTACCTTGAGGCTATCAGGCAGCTTTGCACGGAACATGGTTCTCTGCTTATCTTTGATGAGGTCATGACAGGGTTCCGTCTGGCACCCGGAGGTGCGCAGGAGATTTTCGGCATCACCCCGGATCTCACGACCATGGGCAAGGTCATCGGAGGAGGCTTACCCGTCGGAGCCTTCGGAGGTCGCGGGGACATCATGGATCACCTCGCTCCTCTTGGAGCCGTCTATCAAGCCGGAACACTCTCTGGTAATCCCCTCGCCCTAGCCGCCGGACTCGCCCAACTTAAGGAAATGGAGCGGATCAACGGATGGGCCCGCCTCGAGTCCCTCGGAGCCCAGATGGAGGAGTCCATGAGAGCCTTGATCAAAGGTAAGCCCCTCACCTTCCAGCGCATCGGCTCCATGTTCTGCCTCTATTTCACTGAAGGCCCGGTCCGCAATCTCGCCGATGCCAAGAAGAGCGATACTGCCGCCTTCTCACGCTTCTTCCATGCCGCACTAGAGAACGGCATCTACTTCGCCCCTTCCCAGTACGAAGCGGGATTCCTCTCAACGGAACACTCGACCGAAATTTTGGAAAAAGTCGCAGGTGGGCTGTATCATATCCTTGGTTCTTAATTCAGATTGATTGGACGAGTATCTTGCTGTGGAAGCGGATTTTTTCATCTCAGATCATGCTTCTTTGAACAGGCATCCGCGTTATGTGTCGAATCTCTAAAATATGAATTCCATTGAGATAAGAATCTTCATTTGACAGACACCACATCTACCCTACTTTATTGAAAAGTTTCCCCTTTCTTCATATCTCCCTACAAAGTTTTCCCCCTATGTTGAATTCGATCTACTCCACGGAAGTTCTTTCTCTACTCTCAGCATGGGCTAAGCGACCAGATGCTTCCTCTGATCTCAAGGAAATTTTCGGAGTTGATTCTGAGTCTAGCATTACCCTTTTAAGTGAGATCAGGAATAAAGACCTTTCCTGGCTCCCTCGGGTCGAGATTCTTTCCTCCGAAATCCTTTCTCCAGCGATCGGTGCGTATGCCCGCGCAACCGCTACCATCTACCTTTCCGACACCATCCCTTCGGATCAATTGACCGAGGCTCTTTTAGAGGAAATCGGACACCACATCGATGCCTTGCTGAATGCCGAGGAGACCCCTGGTGACGAGGGTGCCCTCTTTTCGGCCACAGTGCGTGGAGTCGAACTGACCGAGGAAGAAATCACCGCTATCCTGAACGAAGATGACACCGCAGTGATCACGCGTCTTGGATCTCTTGTTGCCGTCGAGTGCATCATTCCAAGAGGACCAACGCTTCCGAGTGGCGGCTCTGGTGGCGGCGGTTCCACCAATCCAAACGATACTATCTACACGGCTGTATCAGCCTCACTTCCAGCAACATCTCACGGATTAGTTGGTACCGGCCTGGCCAGCATCAGCCTTACGGGAAATTCTCCCAGCACCCCTCTCGCATACAACTACCTTCAAGCTAACAGCGGCAATGATACCCTCATTGCCGGAAATGCCACAACCACCAGCATGATTGGTGGATCGGGTAACAACTGGTTCCTCGGCGGGACAGGCACTCAGACCAATTACTTCAAGGGAGCGGCTGGTAACAGCACCATGGTCGCGGCGAATGGATCAGCTACTCTCATCGGTGGCAGTGGGAATAATTCGCTCAAAGCTGGCACCGGCAACCAAAGCCTCATTGGTGGCAGTGGTGCCAACACCCTGCTCGGGGGCGTTGGCAAGGACACTCTTCGATCGGGTAGCGGAACCAACACCCTGATCTCTGGTTCCACCTCCACGCTTCAGGGTAATACCCTCATAGGAGGAGGGGCCTCCAACTCCCTAATTTCAGGAGCAGGCAATGACAGCCTCATTGCCATCAGCGGCCCATCCACGCTCCGTGGTGGCAGTGGCAAGGATACCTTGCTCGGTGGATCCGGAACAAATTCTCTTGTATCAGGCTCCACCTCTACAAGTGGCAATACTCTCCTCGGTGGCTCAGGGGCAAATACCCTGATCGCAGGGCTCGGCAAGGACTCATTGTTCGGCGGCAGCGGTACCAACTACATGAATGCCAGCCTTAATCCAGCGGCCCTCATCATCGTGGGAGGAACCGGTAGCAATACCCTGATTGCTGGGAGTCTCGCGGGCGGTGAATCGCTTGTCGGAGGAAAGGGATCTAATACATTCCTCGTCACCTCCCAATCTCAAGCGAATAAGATTGGTTTCGATACCCTTTCCTTCTCCTCACTCTCCTCAGCATCGCTTAACTCTCTCGACATTACCGCAGGAGCGATATCCGTCACGGACACACTCTTCGCGCATATACAGGCCGGTTATCTCCCCGCTGTCGTCGATCTAAACAGCAGTGCCGCTAACCTTATCAGCCTTGGTTCTTGTGCCCAAACAGCAGGAGTAAAATCCCTGATCTCCGGTGCCGCCAGCGACACTCTGAGCGTCGCGGGATTCACAAGTTCTGCTGTGCTCAATGCCTCTGCGGCCGCCGGCAACGCAACCAATCATGTCAGCCTTGTTGGAAGTACTGTCGCAGGAGCCTTGGGGGACACTTTTTTTGGAAGCCAAAGAGGTTATGATATTATGAAGGGATCGACAGGGAGTGATCTCTTTGTGCTCCAGAACACCTCAGGCACGAGCACAATCTCGGGGAACGGCGGCACCGACACATTGGAAATTAATCGTAATGCTGCGCTCAATTCCCAAACTTTCAATGCTCTCACCGGTATCTCCGTACTCTCTCTTTCCGGAGGCACATCGTTGGCCAGTGGTATCAATACTGTTGGCTCGCTTCAAGGAAGTGGCATCAGGACGATTATCGGGGGCGCTGGAGTTGATAGCGACGTCATTTCTGCTTCTGTAACCGCTACGGTGAAGGTTTCAACTCCTTCGAGTTCGAGGACGATCACCCTTGCTCTACAAAATGGATCCTCTGGAACCATGGGTTTTGCACAAGGTCTTTACCTCTCTGGCAACGGAATCTCCCCGGGATCTTACATTGATCAAACGCCTACGCTTAACAGCGGTTCCGGGACTGTTACTGTTCATCTTAGCCAGCCAACTTCCGCCTTGGTTGCGCAGGGAACATCGGTTAACGCCTTCCTTAACGCCGTCACCATTGATGGTCATCTGAGCACCGGTCAAAATGCCACATCTGCAGAGGGAGCCGCCGCTCTAAAGCAAGTACTGAATCTTTCAAATTCCAATAATGGCATTTACCTGCAGAACTTCGGACTTCCGGACGAGCTTGTTCTCGATGTCCAGGCACTTCAAGCACAGCAGAATAATCCCTTAACCTACATCCAGACCAAAGGTGATTCCCTAGTCGTTGGGGGCACAGGTGAGCTCGTTGAGGGAGCCATCTCCACAGCGCCGGATTCCCTCCTGAGTTCTAACATTACTTTCACGGATTCCCGCTCAAATCAGGCCACTGGAATCTCCTTCTATTCTCATGTTGTTACCGACAACACTTTCGTCTCCGGAATGTTCAACAACTCCGGAACCGCTTCTCTTCGGGGCGCACAAAATACACTTGTAGGAGGACCCGGTACCAACACCTATGTTCTGAATAACCTTCCAGGCGACACACTCCTGCCGACGATCGAGAATAATTCGACGATTCAAAGTGGTAGCACCATCCAGTTCACCTCTAACAGTGTTCAACTGACAGATAACTCGTTCATCAATGTTGGTGCAAAGACAGCCCAGATCATCAGGACTGCAAATGGAAAGAACTCCATTTTGATAGGAGATAAAGCCGCAAGTGTTGGCATTCAGACGATTATTGGTGGCGTGGGCGCTGACACCTTTGCAGTCCCTATCAACTATCTTCCATCTGTCTACCTTGATGCCTCTAAAGGATCGGGTAATGAATCAATACAAGGAGGATCGGGTAATGATACGCTTCTTGCCGGATCGGGTAATGATACCCTCAAAGGTGGTGACGGTAACAATAGCTTGATCGGCGGCAACGGTTACAACCTCATTAAATCGGGTGTCGGGAACAGCACCCTCGACAGCGGCTATGGGATCTCAACGCTTCAGGCCGATGGAGGCACTAATCTCTTCGTTGTTAGGAACCGTTACACCCGCATTTTCGGTCCAGACTCACTGAATCCTGAAACAGGAACCACACCAGAAATCGGCATCGTTAATAGCTTCGTCAACTTCGATCCGATCCAAGGATCTCCCGTTTCACAATTCTCCCCATATTATCCGGATAACTCCCCCTCGATCACAAAGTCTCCCTCCTTCGCCTCCAGCGACCTATCGAGTTTCTACAATCTTCAGAATTTTAACTTGTTGGGATTTGCGAACTACGGGATCGGCAACGCCCTTGACAACTCAATGTCTGTTGCATCAGCCGGAGCGCTACTTCTCGGTATGGGTGGCAATAATACACTGACAGCCTCGGGAGTTGGATCTTCTCTCTACGGTGATAGCAACACTTCCTACGCTTCCCCTGATCTTTATGCCTATGCTCCGATTGATACGCGTGATCAGGCTTTTGTGGACGGCGTGATGGGCGTTTCAGGAAACAATTTCCTGACAGCCTCCGGAGCTGGATCATACCTTGATGCAGGTTCGGGCTACGACGATGGACTCTACGACGGCAGTGGTTCCAATACCATGATAGGATCCGGTGGTAATAATACCCTTATCGTTAGTCATCAAGCCGATCTGATCAGTCTTACTGGTGCTTCCAACACCATCATCACCTCAGTTGACCTCACTCAGGATCCAAACAATGTCTCGAACTTGATTGTCAATGTCACCCCGCAGTTTGCCAACTCCGGTGGAGTAACCTTCTCAGATCAACGCATGACCGCATCCTATGCGGCGGTGGCCGGAGCCACTGGAGGCTACTCGGATACCAACTCCATCATCGCAGGGGCTGCCCCTGCCATCGTTCTCAATAACTCAGACAAGCTTCAGGTGGCTTACGGTATTTCAAACGGTACGACTTATGGATCAGACAATGTCCCCGATGCCAATATCTCTCTCTCAGTTCGCTCCTTTACACCTGATCCGAACAACCCGGGACAAGATCAGGTTGACTTGAGCTGGTCAGTTCCCACCATCAGCGGCCCCAATGGGCCACAGACAGTCGGACAGACGATGGGTTATTTGGTGAACTACCAATTGGTGGCTACCGACGGATCCGGCAATATCCTTTCAACTACTCCCTATCTTACCTATCTCAACGGAACCTCACAGGATCTTATCGGCACTTCCTTAAAGCCCAAGTTAACCGTTGACAACCTGCCGACCAGTTTCACTGATCCTTACTCTGGAATAACCTACAGTTCCTCGAATTCAACGATCTCCTACAACTTCAAAGTTACGGCGCAGGAGACTGTTCTTCCAGCCTACACCGACTCGTATGGCAATCTCATCGCACAACCAGTTTCTCTTCTCGGAGGCCAAGGCAATGACGCAATCTATGGAGGCTTACTAAATAACTATGGATCAAGCGTTTCCAACACGCGTCCAATACTCACGAATAATCCAATCAATCCGAACGAGCCTGGTTTGATTCCAACTCCGGCTCCTTATGCTCCTACTGCCACATTCTCGGGTCTTTTTCCGGTCTATGAAAGTGGAGGTCTCGGTGGTAACGATCTTCTGTTAGCACCGAATGTCAATGATGGCAGCGGAAATAACTTCACAGCATACGAGTACCTTAACGGAGTCCCGACTTCGGTCACCTACAGCGGGCTCTGCACGCTGGAGGGAGGACAGGGATCGGACACCTTCTATGTGGCTAATGGTGGTACTACGATTTCTGTACTTAAAGGTATCGTGACCACTGGAGCTTACGACAACATCATCAAATACGGCAACGAGACGATCGATTCCCTGACGGGAGCCACGCTCAACAACCTTGTTGTCTCGGCGGTTAGTTATCTTTCATTAAGCGACACGAATGTCAATCAGGGTAAGTTTATCAATCAGGCTGAAGCCCCGTACGATTTCCAATACATTGGGGGAAATCGTCTTGATAATACTCTTAATGCCTTTGGTAATAAAGATACCCTTCTAGGGGGTGGTGGACGCGATTATCTTGCGGGAAACGGTACCTTAATCGGTGGCACCGCCTATGGTTTTGATAGTATTGCAGGAGCCTTGGCCGACTATGGAAGTGGGCAGACATCCAGCATTTACCGCGATACCGACCCAGTGCCACAAGGATTGAAAGGCGGCCCTGGATCCGCTGATAACAGCCAGTATTGGATGGTAAATGGTGGTTACGATCCCCTTCGCAATTCAGACACACTGGTAGGTGGAGGAGTGCTTGACGGTGGCGCTGGCAACGACTCTATGGTCGGAGGATCCATCGTTTACGTCAGTTCGTACAACACGAGATCCGGCAGCAATAATGTCTTTAATGCGGGACAGGGCAATATCAACCTGGGCGATGTTGTGGCGGGAACCACCGGTACCGTTGTGTACACTGCTTCGGATCTATACTGGTCGGGATTACCCCTCGCGACCACGTCCAAACTTGGATGCGTTATTTCCGATAACATCTCCAATCTGACCCTTGAAAAAGGCGATTCCATCGCACTTCGCGCCATTGGCAACACAGGATCGACCGGAAACCAACATAATGGCAAACTCGGACAGGAATCCGGCTCTAATCTAGTCTTGGGCAATGAATTTTCCAATACCTTGGACGGAGGTGGAGTGGGAGGAACAGGAGGAACAGGAGTCGGATGCGATACATTGACCGGAGGAGTCGGTGCAGACTACTTCGTAATTGGGGGAAATTACACTGCCTCCTCCAGTAACGCAGCTGCTACTTACACCCCGGGATCAGCATCAAATAACTATGCTGTTATGGCATCCGGCTTCCGGACTGACGCTGACTACGCAATCATCACAGATTTCTCCTCCAGTGACAAAATTGTGCTCACTGGAGGAGCTGCCAATTACTTCATCGGTGCGGCCCCGACAGGATTCAGTACAAACAATATCGGTGGTGGGGCTGCCATTACATCAACTTCTACGGATTTCGGTATCTATGCCGTGACCCCTTCGGGACCTAATCTTATTGCCGAGGTTAAGGGTCTTGCCCTCGGAGGAGGACTCTCGATCGCCACGGTGGGAACGACACCCGTTGATGGTAAAGACAGTACTAACACTGATCCTTACCACCTTGGCGGTACTACTTCATCCGATGGGCCGACAGGAATCAACTACCTCGGAGTGGGCGCCATGTACAATCTTCAAGGTTCTACCTTCGCAAGCCACGTCACCTTTTAAATCCCCAACCAACAATCTCCCCTAACAATCTTAGTCATGGCCATAACAAGAACCCTCACAGGAGCGCGGGCGTCACTTCTTGCTGCACCAAGCGATACAATTACTGCAGGCGGAATCTATGACACACTGAGTGGCACAGGAAGCAACAGCCTGATTGCCGCTGCCAACAATGATTTCCTGATCGCGGGAACAGGAATCAATACCCTTGTCGGGGCCACGCTCTCCAGTAACTTCACGACTCTTCAGGGCAATGGTCGTTCAACGCTGGAATACGCCGGGGCCAATAACACCTTCGCTCTCAACAATTCGGTAACTGGCGGCAGCGGAATGGACTACAAGACCGACTCAATTATTACTGCTTCGGGTTCAGCAATCGCACGCTCCAGCATCATCCAGACCGTCTTGAATAAGTTCGACCTCTCGAACACACTCAATCACGGCGAGGGTGTCGCGAATATCAGCAGGTTAGTTTATACCGGTAGTGGCAACGCCACCCTTCACGCCAATAACCTGAATGACTCCATCACTGGGGGCGCGGGTGCCAATTACCTTTCTGCTGCAGGAACGACCGGACAAAGCACTCTCGATGGTCATTTCAGCAACTTGGGAAACACTCTTCTTGGCAATGGATTTTCCTCCCTGATCGGCAGTAGCCTCAATGACACCTATATTATTTCCGAAACTGTCACTTCAGGAAAAATCACCCAAAGCGACAAGATTTTTGAGAACGCCAACGGCGGCACGAACACAATCAGTCTTTCCGGGGTAAGCGGTTCCTCCGCGCTCTTTGATCTCTCCAATATCTCGCTAAACGGAAATGCAATTCTCAATGCCAGCAACCTTGCCTATTCGGGCAGTCTTACCTCCTCCCTCTATGGAAACATTCTAGATAATTCCATCAAAGGGGGTTCAGGAGATAATTTCCTGCAAGGCGACGGTGGTCAGGACACCTTAGATGCCAGCTCCTCCACATCGACGCATAACAACATCATCGTCGGCAATTCCAATTCCGGAAGTAGCCTGATCGGCGGCAGTGGAACCAATACATTCTATCTTAACAACACGGGCGACACTCTTCGCGCGCAGGTCAACAGCACCAATACGGTGATTGCGACATCTTATGTTAAGAGCAATGCAACGACAACGCTTAAACTCGACTTCAGTACCCTGACCGGCAATCAAAAATTCACGAAAGTTAGTTATCTTGGAAGTGGCCCTGCTCAACTCACCGGAGACTCTGTGGGAGGCTCCACCATCAGTGCTGCTTCCAGCACGGGAGCAACATTGGGCGACGGCGGAGGTAGTGCCGACACATTCATTGGATCGACCAACTATTCAAATTTTCTCATCAGTCACTCTGTCACTGCAAATACCATCCAAGGAGGCGGCTCCGTGGATACATTGGCCATTAGTTCCGGAAGACAATCCATCTCGGATGCAAACTTTAGCAGGGTATCCAGTGTCGAACTCCTCTCCCTCTCGGGTGGCGGTAACACCATCTCCCTAGGAACTGTCGCTGCAACCACTGGAATCTCCTCGCTGATCGGTGGAGCGGGTTCTTCGACAATCAATGCCTCACTCTATTCCGGCGCCAAGAGTTCCACTGGTCTCTACTTCGATGCGAGTGCCGATACTGCGTCGCCACTGCTCTACACGGGTAGCAACTTTGGGGACCTGGTGAAGGTCTCAACCCCGGCTGTACTGAATGCCAGCACCCTGACGGGAGGAAGAGGCATTGACACCATCATGTTGGCCGCTTCGGATTCCACGCTTACAGGATTCGGTGGCACCAAGAATGGATTTGAAGTGCTCGCTTTTTCTGGTCAGAACAACCTTCTTTCCGGGATTGGGTCCTCTGGGTTGCTAAGCATCTACGGAGGTTTGGGAGGGCATGATACCATTGATGTCTCCACGGCCACGAAGGGTATCGTTGTCAACGACTCAGTCTCAGCTAACGGCGATACACTTATCGCCTCCACGATATCAGGCGCATCCAGTACCCTTGTGGGGTCTTCCACAGGGGGAAACCTTTTCCAGCTCGGCTCCACCAACCAAGCAAGCTTGGTGGGAGGTACTGGTATCGACACCCTGAAGACCAATGCCACCACCCTTGGAGCGGGTTCCTTCAACAACGACTCCAGCATCGAAGTACTTCAGCTTGGGGCTGCCGCGAATGTGATTCTTGATACGATCGCCAAGAAGGCTGGAATCGCCACCATTATCGGAGGTATCGGGAATGACACCATTAATGCTTCCACCTTCAACTCCGATAGCCTGTCAGGCTCACCTACCCGAGGTCTCTTTCTTGATCTTACCCATAACACAGTTGCCGGTGCCAATGGTTCTTCCTACACCACAAGCGGAGGCAATGACCTGATCCGCATCAAGGACTTCTCTATTTTCAATGGCTCAGGTTCGGCCGTGACTAAGATCAATGGCGTGGGCGGCACCGACACAATCCAAGTGGCTTCTTCCAGTGTATCGATCGGAGCTGTGCAGGCAGCCAAAATTTCTAACATTGAGGTGCTTTCCCTCTCCGGAGGAAGCAACAGCGTAGTGAACCTTGCCTCTTCAGGGATCTCCAGCATCTACGGCGGAACCGGGGGCAAGGATACTGTTGACACGGGAGCTTCCACACTCTCTCTGTACTTTAATGGCTCTCAGGGAACTCTTGGAGACTTATTCCAGGTCAACGGAGCTGCGAAACTCGGAAGGAGCAGCCTGATTGGAAGTTCAGGCACAGACACCCTTTCATTGACTGGGGTATCGTTCGCCTTTCAAGACAGCCTGTTCGCGAACCTCTCTGGGATCGAAGTTTTGTCTCTCAATGGCTCCAATAACACGATCACTGCAGGAAGCTACGCCTCTGCTGCAAATCTCAGCACATTCATCCTTAATCAAACACCGAACACTTTGGACGCATCCGCTTTTGTCAAGGGAGTCACCTTTGTCGACTCCCTGGGAAGCGGTGCAGACTCCCTGGGAAGCGGTGCAGACTCCCTGCTGGGCGGTTCTGGAAACGACCTCTTTGTGCTCAAGGGTGGGGCCAACAACATTGGCAACGCCACCCTGAATGGTACGGCTGGAATCGACACTCTCTCCCTGACCTCTTCCTCCACCCTTTCTGGCTCAGGAAGGATTTCCAATATCAGCGTCCTCTCCCTCACCGGTGGTCACGATAACATTAGTAATCTCGATCAGACTGGCATTTTGTCACTTGTGGGAACCGTGGGAGCAGACACGATCTCGGCAGTCAATGCGACCAAGGCGATTTTAATCAATGAATCGGCAGCCATTGCGGGTAACCTTTACTCCTTCTCGGACAGCACCATCCTTGGAAACAGCACAATCAAGGGAAACGGTCTTTCCGGTGCCCAAGGCGACACTCTCCAGCTCACTGGCGGAGGACTTAATATCAGTGACGCAGCCCTCAAAAACGACTCCCTCATTCGTTCACTCTATGTCACCGGAGCCAACAACAAGATCGTTCTCAATAACACTGCAAACGACTATGCCTACACTGCGGGTATCAGGAATGTGATCCTGGATGGTTCTACGAACGGGCTTAATGGAAACAACATCACCGACGACTATGGTATTAATTTCCTCAACCCAGACACACTCACTTTTAATGGTTCGACAACTCTGAATGCAGGCCAAAACGGCAGCGCCGTTGGATTCAATACTATTGTCCTGACAGCTGGTCATAACAAAGTTCAGAACCTCTCCAACATCCTTGGCAATAGTGGTTTCGTCTACTACCAGAGTCCCACACTGGTTGGGAGCTCTCAGGGATATGACACGCTCGATATCACCGGAGCATCGAATACAAACTTTTTTAACGGTGGCATCTATGTCGATGGGTCTAAGGCAACCCATGGGGATACACTAAGCGATTTTAATCCATCACCAGCATTTATTTATTATCAAGGCAACAGCTTGGTTGGTGGCAAAGCGGGGGGAAATCTCTTTGAAGTCGGCAGTCAAGATGAGCTAGCTTACGACCTCTATCTCAAGGGAGCGGGCAGCGATACATTGGCCCTCTACGATAATAAACTATGGCTTACAGCCGAGGATGGAAATTACTTCACCAACTTTAGAAATGTTTCGGGGATTAAGACCCTTGAATTAAGCTCATCATTAACAGGGAATTACGATCTCGCCTCAAGAGACATGAATGGGGCTGGCTTCACATCGGTCGTCGGTTCTCAGTCTACTGCTCCAGGGGCAACCTTGGGAGGAGACGAGTTTTACATCCACAGCGCGCTTTATCTCAATGCGTCGAGGGCCACATTGGGTGACAATTTTGGGATCAACTCAGCCTATCTTTATAAAGGATATTATTCATCTATTGGTGGAAATTCGGAAACTGTCTTCAAAAATACTACCCTGATAGCAGGATCCGGCACCGACACCCTCACCTACATTGGCAACTCACTCGCATCGGGTGATTTTGTAAATAAAAGTGGAATTGAGGTTCTCTCGCTAACTGCTGGACGTGGCACCTACAACATCGGGACAGATGCACTGAATGCTGGAATATCGACAATTGTTGCCGCCACTTCAGATGAGACAATTAATGGTGCAACTGCTACTAAGAGTCTTACCTTCATTGACGACGCAGGTTTCAATTTCTTGGGTGGATCATCCCTAGGTGATCTTTTTCAAATCGGGAATGATCAAAACACGAACACTGCTTTTACTGGCGGCACCACGGTTTCCGGTGGACTTGCGATCGATACCCTTGATTTTACCTCCAACCACAATATCGACGATTTTGCTCTTCGCTACACTACTGGTGTTGAAATTATCTCCTTGGAGGGTGGAACCAATACCGTACAACTTGGCCAAAACGCCTATACTGCGGGAATACAAACCATCTATGGGGGTTCAATCTCCAATACCCTCGATGCCTCAAATCTCCCCTTTGGGATAGTAACGCTGGATGGTAGTAGCGCCAGTCAGGGTGACAGTCTGGTAGGTGCCTCCAGTTACTCGGCAAATGCCATTCTCATTGGTGAAACTCTCTCTTCGGGAACAGGAACAAACTATTTCCTCCTACCTAACTCAAATTTCCTGTCTCATAATACTCTCGTTGGAGGCGCTAGCGAGACCAATATTCTTCAAATTTCTGGATATGCCCAAACGATCGGTGATTCGATTTTCAAGAAGGATCCCAACAACCCGAACTTTGTCGGCATCTATTCGAATCTGAATAAGCTCTCTCTTGCTGGAGGTAAAGATATCGTAGTCCTTGGATCTAACTTTGATACTTGGAATTCTGCCAATTTCGCAACACAGCCATTTACCCTCTCGGCAGCTCATTATTACAGCAACACTGAGGACACTCTCGATGTTAGCGGAACAACTTCCAGCATTGTTCTTGACGGCAGTACTAATGCAGCATGCAGCTTACTTGGTAGTAGCATAGGTGGATACAACACACTCATAGGTGCTCAGTCGGGTGGGAATACCTTTGTTCTTCAGGATAGTTTAGCCCTTACTCGGGACTCCCTCTTCGGCGGAACAAATAACAACGATACCCTTGCTTTTACCTCGAGCATTTCAAGCACTGCCGGATCATTCGTCAACGCTCGAAATATTTCCGAACTGGAATTCAGATCGGCAGGAAACAACGTGGTCTTGGGTAGTGATGCCCTCTCGGCTGGTATCACCACTCTGATTGGGGGACTCTATGGGGATACTGGAGGCGATACCTTTGACGCACATTCCTACGGCCCAACAAGCCTGGGGGGCAATGGCAGTGGCAAATCCATCCTGCTAGAGATCACTGATAAGAATTACCTTGATCACCTCACCTTTACGGGAACCGGTTATGCAGACACCCTGCGCTACTCAGCCTCTGGTGTTTCCGTTACTGATGCAGATCTAAATGGAATCTCGCAACTTGCCGTTCTGCAGGCATCGGCCGGGTCTAATCATTTCCTCATCAGCAATCTCTTTGAAGATACCCTATCGGGAGCAGGCATCAAGACCCTGATCGGAGGCGGCGGTCAGGATACGGTCGATCTCACCTCGCCCGACTACACTGCTCCCAATAACGGAATGACCTACAGCCTAGCTGGTGGTTACACCTTCCAGAGCATCATCAACAATATGTCTGATGCAACCATCATCGGTAGCTCGGGAGCAAATTCACTTGATCTTGCTGACTCCGGTGTAATCAACGATTCCTCGTTCGTAGGAATGAAGAACGCCAATATTACGGCATTGAACCTCTCTTCGAGTGCCTCCAATACTGCTACCCTTGGCGTGAACGCAAGCACGGCATTCTCTCCCGCTGGGGCAAATATCGTGATGGGTAATCAGGGTGATTCCCTCGACGTAACTACCTTCACCGGAGTAGATACCTTCACAGGCGGGAATGGAAATGACTTGATCGTGACCTCTCTCTCTGAGTTTTCAAAGTTCAACTTCCAAGGCGGCACTGGCCAAGACACAGTACAGATCGCAGGTAGTGCAGCAGCATCGATCGTCGATTCCGGACTGAATGGAAATTTTGATGCCTTAGTACTTGGAAGCGGTGCACAGGGTAGCGGCGGAAACTATGTTCATTTCACAAAGTCAGATTCAGCTGGCTTAACCTCTATCTATGGAGGGCATGGAGCAGGAGCTGACACGATCAATGTGGAGGGATTCGGTCCCACACAGGGAGTCGACATGATTATTGATTATTACAAGCCCGGAACTGATCCCAATTACTTACACTTCGACTCTCTGACGGGAGGATCTGGAATCGACACCCTTCAGATTGGTGATCAACCCCTCACCTTAGAGAGCGGAATCTTTGACAATTCCTTCTTACAGTTTCATTCCATCGAGGCTCTTGCATTGAGTAGTTCGGGTGGCAACAATTTGATAATAGGAACTTATGCCGCAGCCGAGGGAGTCTCCACAGTCTATGGCTCTACCTTCGACGGAAACACCGGAGGTAACGATAACATCTATGCTGCAGCGTTCGGCAAAGCCATCGATATCGCTATTGCGGACACGCTCACCTTGAGCACAGACAGCATTGTTGGATCTGGTTACAACGACACTCTCACATTCACTTCCAGTGGACAGATTATCTCGGATGATATTTTCTCCTCTGTTTCGACAAAGGCCTTGGCTCTCTCCGGAAGCCAGAATCAAGTGACCCTCGATTCAGCTGCCTATGCTGCTGGAATCTCCTCTGTCTATGGTGGAGCTGGTGGCGGAGATACCATTACTCAAGATTCACTCTACGGAAATAATTCTCTCTTCATTAATGAAAGCAGTAATTCAAATTTGATAGAAATTGCTTCTGTCTCTCAACTTGCCTCTGATTTCATTACCTATGGAGGAACGACTGGGAACAATACTCTCTCCATCACAACACCAGCAGCCATTACCGACTTGAACTTCTCTGGTATACAATCCGGTGCTATCCAAACACTTCAGCTTGCAGATGGATCTGGAACGAATGTTCTTGGAAACACGCTCAATAGTGTCCTGCTTGGGGCGACAGCAAATAAAATCAATCTTTCCGATGTTATCGGAGGCACCGGCAATGATTATCTAAGCGCTAAGTCCTTCAATGGAAGTGCTACACTTGATGGTGGTGGAACAGGATATGACACGCTAGTCAGCTCGGATAAAACCTCCACATATTTCGTTCTAGCGAACACGGATTCTTTTGGAACACCTGGAAGTTACTACGCTCCTGGACAAGGATACGTAACAATTCAGAATGCAGCTTTGAGTGCAGGAGGTGAGGATCATCTAATACTTAACAGAGCTGATAACTCTAACAATTACTACAGTTTGGGAAATGGTGCTGATAACACACGATCAAACTATCACTTTGGGCTTTACGATAATAATCATCTGATTGCAGATATTACTTTAGATACCTACTATGGAGCTATTCCGGTTACTGCAACTTTTTCTGATATCAATCCTTTTGTCCGTTATGTGCAGGGATCGTAGGCCTATTAATTAAAAATTAGCCGCAAAATATTAATATCCCTCCCAGTATTATACTTACATTTCTTAAAGTTAATGAGCACCACTACAACCCTCTCGGGATCCAATTCCACACTCACTGGCTTTTCTCCCGGGGACACGATCATCGCCACGGGATCATCAGCAACGCTCTCAGGACTTGGGAGCAACAGTCTTGTAGCCGCAGGCAATGGAGACTTCCTTGCCGCGGGAACTGGTGGCAATACCCTCAGAGGGAACTCTCTCACCTCTGCCACGAGTATCCTACAAGGCAACGGCTCCTCGACGCTGCAATACGCTGGCGGGCTTAATACGATCCTTCTCAACAGCTCTGTTGCCGGTGGAGCTGGCTTGGACTACAAAACCGACTCGATCCAAGCTGCCACTCTCACAGGTGGTAAAATAGCAACCACTGGCGCTAGCGTTATCCGCACCACCCTCAATAAATTCGATCTCAGCAATACCCTGAACCATGGTGCGGGTGTACTCAATATTCGAAATCTCACGTACACAGGTACAGGCAATGCCACTCTGATTGGTAATACTCTCAGTGACTACATCCAGGGAGGAACGAGTAGCAATTCCCTTGTGGCGGGCATTGCAGGCGCCAGCACCCTGGATGCCCATATCAGCTCAGGAAACAACACTCTCGTAGGCAATGGCCATTCGTCTCTTCTGGGAGGAGTGGGTAACGACACATTCGTTATCAGTGCTGGAGATAAAATTAATCCGACGACAACCAAAGGCACGGATCTGGTTTCCCTCACAGGAAGTTCCTCGGCTTTCAATCTCTCGGACACGCTCAATGGAGCAGGCATCACGAATATCAAAAATTTGGTTTACGCCGGTACCGCATCTCAAGTCACTCTCACAGGTAATGCACTTAATAATTCTATCCGTGGGGCAGGAGGAGCATCGAATAACTACCTCTCCGGTGGAAGCGGCGGTAGTGATACTCTCAATGCCAGTGCCTCTTCAGGCAGCAATACCCTGCTAGGCAATTCACTCTCTGGCAGCAGCCTGATAGGAGGAACGGGTCATAACACCTTCATCACCAATCACGCCCTCGATACGCTTAGCGCTTCCAACTCCAGCACTAACACTGCTCTTTCGAATCTTGCGACGATCAACTTCTCAACCCTCAAAGGGAGTCTGCATTTCGACAGCATTATTTACACTGGCAATGGGAATACTGACATCATCGGCAACTCTCTGGGCGGAACGACGCTCAATGCCGGCAGTGCCCGCGCAGCAACAATCGGGGATGGAGGTGGCGGATATGACAACCTCATCGGATCTGCCCGTGGCACAAATCTTTTCCAGGTCTCTAATCTCTCGACTGATACTGTTCTTGGTGGTTTGGGAATCAGCACCCTGCTCGTCACTAATCAAGGTGGCTATACCGACTCTCTCTTTGCCAACGATCACAAGACTGGAGCTCTCCAACTTACTGGCAACTCTGCTGTTACCCTCGGCGGAAATGCATTAGCAGCCGGCATCTCTACTGTAATCGGTGGTACAGGAAGTGACACCTTCATTTCCTCTTCCACGCTGAACGGTGGATTTACTAAGGGCCTTTTCGTCGATACGAGTGCGGATACGCTCAATGGCTTCTCTTACAAGGGAGGCAATGGCTCCGATACGATCAAGGTGGCCAACTCAACAGTTCTTAATGCCAGCACCATTACCGGTGCTGCTGGAACCAACCTTCTGGAAATTGCCAGCGGTGCTGCCTCGGTAGTAGGATTAATTAATACCATCAATATTCAGGAGCTCTCACTTTCAGGAGGAAATAATAAAGTCAGTGGCATCGGCTCCTCTGGCCTCACCACCATCCTTGGCGGAACAGGTGGTAACGACACCATCGATGCTTCAACAGCTACTGCCCCCGTTTACATCAATGAGTCTTCCACTACCCTTGGTGATAACCTCACTGCCTCCTCCACGGCTCTCTCCACCCTCATCGGCAGCTCCACAAGACCGAACACTTTCAATCAGGGTTCAACTCTAGCTGACGCCTTTACTGGCAGTTCGACTGGTAACGACACACTGAATCTCACGGTTGCCAGAAGCAACTATAGCGATTCTCTCTTCGCGAACGATTCCTTCATCGGTGCACTGCAACTTACCAGCAACTCCGCTGTCACCCTCGGTGGCAATGCGCTGACAGCCGGTATCTCCACAGTCATTGGTGGGGCCGGGAGTGATACCATTGTATCATCTGCCACTCTGAATGGTGGCTTCAATAAGGGCCTTTTCGTCGATACCAGTGCGAATACGCTCAATGGCTTCTCCTACACTGGAGGCAATGGCGCAGACACGATCAAGGTAGCCAACTCAACCGTTCTCAATGCCAGCACCATCACCGGTGCCTCTGGAACTAACCTGTTGGAAATTTCCACTGGGAATGCCTCCATCACTGGACTCGGAAATCATGTTTCCAGCATTCAGGAACTCTCTCTCGCTGGGGGTAACAATAAAGTCAGCGGCATCGCTTCTTCAGGCATCACCACCATCCTTGGCGGAACAGGTGGTAACGACACCATCGATGCTTCGACGGCCACTTCCCCGGTGCACATCAATGAGTCCTCCACGACTCTCGGGGATAACCTGACTGTCGCTACAGTCGGAAGCAATACACTTATCGGAAGTAGATTAGGTGGTAATATTTTTAATCAAGGCA
>Ga0208617_1000035_pt1 | contig 56242 bp, 85 predicted proteins | sample CryBogCBE06Nov07_FD_184581 | JGI IMG/M metagenome (GOLD analysis project Ga0208617, IMG submission 184581) | Freshwater microbial communities from Crystal Bog, Wisconsin, USA - CBE06Nov07 (SPAdes) (version 2) | ecosystem: Environmental > Aquatic > Freshwater > Lake | place: Crystal Bog...
TCGTGCCGGAGTCGGCAGCGCAGTCCTGAAATAGCCGTGGTGCCCGGGGCCGGAATCGAACCGGCACGCCTTGCGGCGGGGGATTTTGAGTCCCACGGCGAAACAAGCACTGGCGCGGGTTTCCGGGCGATTATTGGCGCATCGGATTGGCTGCAAGGGGTTTGAATCTCCCTCTAATCAGCGCCGGATGCGCCTATGGCTTGGTTTCCACAAAGCTGCTCAACTTGCGTAACCACTTTAGAGAATCGTCATTGGCCTTGATGGCGCGCCACACGCGTCCGTTTTCGTGCATGGAGCCTATTTCAACTTCAATTCTTCTCATCCCCATTGCCGGCCCCCAGGGCTCTACAGTGTCGTACGCTGGAATTGTCAAACGGTCTTCTTTTGGCATGGAAATGTTGAGGTGGCCCATCAGCTTGCCGGTGTCGTGCCAGCGAATTTCAATCATCGTACAGCCTTCAGTTTCACCGGCTTGGTCCGGTAGTGGGTATCCGTCAGTTTCGTCGTGCTGTGTTGCAGCAGGGCAGAGGCTGCGGCCAGGTCATCGGCCAGGTTCGCGGCGCGCTTGCGCATGTCGCGGTTGTACATCGCCAGGATTTGATCTGCCAGATGGGGATTGGCCTTCGCGGCCTTGGCCCGAGCATCGTCCCAGCGGTCGGTAAGCATGCGCTCGGACACCTGCCGGCCGGTATCGGTAGTCAGGAACATGACGCTGTACGCCTTCATGGCAAGCCTGCGCTCCAACAGGGCCGACAGTACGGGGCTTTGGGATACCTCGAATTCGGCCCATTTTGCCGTCTTCCCAGCCTTGAATCGCATTACCCCTGCCACGGGTAGCCGGATGGTGCGAACGTCGCTTACACGCATGCCGGTGGCCGTAGCCAGATCCATGCTGTCGCGCAGGATTCTGTCAGCCTGGGCGTAGACGGCGGCAAACAATTCGTCGGTGACTTCGACCACCCTGGGCTGCTCCTTGTTCTTCCAGTCCTTCACGCCAGCAGCGGGCCAGGGCAGGGCGGTCATGCCCCAAAGCCTGGCCTTGCTCCAGACAATGGACAGCACCGACATTTCCCGGTTGCCCTGCGTCTTGGCGCTGCGCTTGTCCAAGTAGGCCCGCAACAGGGGCAGCGTGATCTCGTGCCAAGCCATGCCGCCGCACCAAGCTTCGACCTGGGCCAGTTGCTTTGCGTAGCTGCGCCTGGTCTCCGGGTTTTCGTACTTGGGCAGCTCGCGCTCGCGCCAGCGCTCGATAGCCTCGCGCACGGTGCCCACGGTCAGGGGCTGATGGTTGTGCAGCTTGTCCCACTGGGCGATGGCCTGGGCGTAGTCCCGGCCCAGCCGTACATCGGGCTTCCCCGTGCCGCGCATGTCATAGACGTAGTACACCCAGCGCTGACCGTTGGCGCCCTTGTAGACCTTCGTGCGAAGGCGGGGATACTTCGACCTTTTCATTTGACGCTGGCCCAGTTCGGGCCTTTGGATATTACGGCCTGTTCACCTTCAAGCCAAGCCCTGACCTGCACGCGCGACACGATCACGCGCTTTCCGTCCGGGCGGTGCGGTACTCCTTTGCCAACAAGCCACTCGATCTGCGCCGCTGCTCGGGCAAACCCGGTCAGTTGGTGCAGTTCGGCGGGGCTTAGGAATTCGGATTCAGGCATGACGGGTCACTTCATAGCCTCCAGTGCCCCGGCTTCTTTATGTTTCTCAACCCATGCATCAAGGGATCGTTTGACATAGGCCGCAACATGCTTCTCGCGTTCGTAAAGAGATACGTGGGTTGTATCTACACCGGCATCCCGCGCTACTGCCGCCTGGGTCATACCAAACGCATTGCGCAAAGTCAACAGCGTTTGAGTCTTGGAAAACTCAGGATGCTCCGTGTGCATATGGTTCATCAGGTTGGTAAAAGTGCGGTTGCAGCATGGGCACACACCATTCATCACGCGAACGCGCATCTTTTGGTGCGCTTTAGCAATTTGCTGGCGCTCGGCTTCTGCTGTGTTTGCCCTGGCTTGGGCAGACTCAAGTATTTGCCGCTGGCGCTCCAGCATTTGTCGTTGGCTTTCTAGTTCCTTCTTAAGTTTTTCTTTTTCGCTTGGCCCAGTGTAGTGTTGTGCATGGCCTGACGGACAATAGAAACTTAGGTGATCTTCTATTCGACGATCCCGAAGTTCAATTGGCATGGCAAATTTAATGTGGCACTTGCAACACGTTTCAATTTCAAACCAAGTGTTATCTGCAAAATGTGATCCCATGATTAAATCCCCGCCTTTTTCAAATACCCCTTCGGGTCGGATGCGATTACGCAGGCCAGGTTTTCAGGCAGTGCGTTGTATTCGTCTTTGGTCACTTTGATTGCTCCTTAATGGCTGCTCGTGCAGCGTCAATGTCAACTGGCGCGCCGCGTTCGTTCGTAATCGGCCAGCGAATACTTCCGATTTGCCGATGGTCTTCAAGTCTGCTTTTCAACTGTGCGACCTCGGCCTCAAGCTGTGCAACCCGCTCCTGCTGGTGGATGGCGGCTGCTCGGTAGCCAGCCCACCTGTCTGCAATTGACGGAAAAACGTATTCGCCATTCGTTGATTTTTTGCGACAGAAACCAAGGCCGACATCAGCCTCAAACTCAGCGCGAAGTGTTTCAAGGTCGGTCATGGTGTGGCCTTTCGTGCATCTGCCAAATCGCATAGAGGGTCAATAACGTCTGGGCCAAGGCTCAGCCAATCATTTGCCGGAACCTCGTACACGTAGCCAGCCGGGTGCCCTGCGCGATCAGCAGACCGTTTATGTGTCTGCCCACAAACAAAGCCCGCTCTGTCCGGCAGTGAATGCGGTAATATCCCGTAGGTAGTTGCTCTGCTGTCATGGTGTAAGCACTCCTGTTCCGTTGCCGCCGTCTGTAATCCACCGCTCAAACTCAGCGCGAAGGTCGGTCAACATGGCACAAACCTCCCATCAGTCAAATAGCCATGCCAACCGCAGCAACGCTGCCCAAGCGACGGAGTTAGCGACGGCGCTGTCTCGGACCCGTTCCAGGCCCAACCATTCACAGGGTCAATAGGCACCCAGCAATCCCCGCCGCAGCCGGGGCAGTCAAACGCGACGCCGACAGCAACCCCATCGGGGTAATGGCGAATGTGCCAGCCGTGCGGCCTTGGCTCTTTTTCTTGGTCGGTCATGGCTTGCTGCTCCCCTGGTCGGCTAGCTGTGCTGGCGGCTCCGGTGCTGCCTGTGGCGGCGTGTACTTTGGGTCGATCAACATCTCGGAAACCCAACGCTGCACGTTTTCTTCGCTGACCTCTTGCCCTTCGCAATGGTCGATCAAATACGCTGGCAGGTTGGCCCATTCAATCCGCTTTCTGATGACAGGCTCGCCCATCAATGTAGGCCCCTCAATCTCAGACCTGAGCGCTGCCGATAGGTGCCGCACAGTTTCTTCGGCTTCCAATGCGCGGGCTTTCCAGTCGTTAGCGCCCTGCGCTTTCCTGACTGCTTGAGTTTCCAGATAGCGCTTCTGCCAACCCACAGCAAAATCATTCCACTCGGGCGGCTCCGGTGCTGCCTGTGCTGTGTGCGGGTAGAGATCAGGGTAAAGCAGAGCGGCCCGGACTTTCATGTGATTGATAGCGCCACCGTCCGTGCGGTAGGTGTCAGGGTCAAGGCCCCACTTCTTCAAAAGCTCGTCCGCTTCATTCAGCTCAGCATCGGCAGGATTGAGGGCTTCTATGGCTCGGGCGAAAGCTCGCAACCGGCTCATATTCGGGCTGCTGAAACCATCTGGAAAGCGCAAGGCGATAGCCTCATCAATCTCTGCATCCGTCAGCCGAGGCACGCTGGCTAGGGCTGCGTCCCATGCTTGGCGCATCAACTGGCGGACAAGGCTTTCTTGGTAGGCCCTTTCCATCGATGTGGTGTATGGCCCCATCGCTGCCGTTGCATTGGGCGCAGGGTTCATCCGCAAGCCAGTTTCTGGCAGCGGTATCAGGTCTGCTGGGTGGCTCATTGGTTCCTCGCTTTCAGCATTTCATCTGCGGCCGCGTATGCGGCTATTGCGGCGTAATTGCCAATCCATTCTTCTGGGAAGTTTGGTGAGGCAATAAATGCCGCAAAAGCATGCGCCGCAAAGTAGTCCCTGAGAGACATACCTTGCTGGATGCCATAAACCTCAGCAGTCACCCATTCGCCGCTTGCGGTCTGAATAACTTGAGGGGGAAACGCTGGCCCTCCGGTTTTGTCTGTCATGCTGTCCTCCAGTAAGTTGCTGCCGGGCCATCCGGCTGGGTTGGTTTGTGTGCGCGATAGCGCTTTCCGTTGACGATGGGGAAGGGCCAGCAGGTCATGACGTGGCCCCAAAAATTGATGCCATCAAAATCCGAATCAGCCCGTACCTCGAATGCTCGCGTTTTTCCTGCTCGCGCCGTACCCACTTTTTGAATAAGCGGTGCGACAGCGTTCCCTTCAATCGAATAAGTTTCCGGTCACACTTTCTCGCGCATGAACTGCAAACCATTTTGAATGCTCCGGTTTGCAAGTGTGGAACCACTGTCTCAAGGCTCGTAGCGGATTTGCCGCAGAGGTCACAGGCCATCACGCACCCCCTTTCTCTGTTGCGGCAATGGCAGCGTCAATTTCTGCCATCGCTTCGTGGTCGGCTTCGCTTACTCCTGTGGGGTAGGCGTCTTGATACCAAGCAAGGCCATTGCGCGCCAATTTCAGCGCCTCCAGCAGTTGCGCATTGACCGCCGCATGCGGGGATGTGCAAGCGTTGCCATGTACAAGGTCGCGCACTTCGCCAGCTAACTCGCGGAGCGTGTTGTAGTAATCTTCTTTTGCCTCGCTGCGGAACTCCCAAGTTCCGGTGTCTGGATCTTGTCTAGAGTAGTCGGTAGCAAAGTCATCAGCTTTCTTGTCCAGCATGGCTGCCGCAGCATTTACGCCATTGGTAAATTCGTCCACCGCCTCCCCTGCCGCTGCTTGCGCCGACCCCGTAGCCAAGACTGAATCCGGCCCACACGTTGCCACCTGCGCCGCATCAATCGGGTCATACGACTGCGTAAAGGCTGGCGGGTTCGGGTCGCCTTCAATCTGTTTCCTTGGCGCTGCCGCTGCTTGCTGTACTGGGGGTGCTGGTAGTGGCATCCAGTGGGTCGGGTTTGGAATCATCCCGCCGCCACAATCAAGCCAGTCGTCAAAACCATCGTGTTCTTGCTGGTCAACGTAAACGCCGGCAACGTCTCTTTTTTCTCGGACGTATGGTTCTTCATGCTCCCACCATCCCTGCGCCACCGTTGCGCCGTTTGTCAAGATGATGTGCGTCCCATCCCTCGGCGCACTCTCAATCGGCCTCCACTGCGGCTGCCCTTCCAGGGCTTCGAGTGCGTCTGCGGCTTTGTTCAAGCAATGACCAGCTTCGCAGCCGGTACTGATGCGCGCGCCCTTCCAGGACGACCCAATTTCAAACGCTTTCTTAAACCCAAGCCACAGATCGCAAAAGCCAATGCCGTAGGCATCGCCGCAGCGCCAGTTTTCAGAGCCGGGGAATGCGGCCTGAAAGCGTTGATGGATTGATTCAGGTGTAATCATTTAATCCTCCTAAATTCAACAACCCAAACCCAAGGGTTTGCATCCCATGAACCGGCGCCGTTGATGGATTCCCATAGCTCTGCATACTCAAATCGAGCAAAGTCGTTAGGAGCCCAATTGCGCGGATGTTTCCCTGAAAACTGGCTCGGACTAACTTTGCCCGTGATGCGCAATAGCGGGGTGCCAGAATGGCTGCACGGGATGCGGACGCCCTCAGCAAACGCATCGGCCCCGCTGATGTCCTGCAGGCGCTCGACGCGCACGCCGGGAATCTCCAGCGTGATGCGGCTGGCCCAGCGTGGCATGAATATGCCGGGGCGCAGCTTGCCAGCATTGAAGTGGGGCAGAGAACCGGCACCGTCTGCTTGGTAAACAATCGGCGAGCCGACTGGAATTTCACGGGGCGGCGTCAGTTCGTAGGCCAGCGACGAGCGCCACGCCTCCCGCACCCAAAGCTGATCGCCGGGCTGACCGTAGGGGCACTTTGTTTGTCCCGGCACATAGGCCACACGCACGCCCGGTGGCGGCTGATCGCGCCATGCCCGCCGCGTATGCGTCTTGCTGTCATCCAGCAAAGCCCGCACCATCGGGCCGTTGTAAAGAATGGGCCGGGACTTCATGCTGCCATCCTTTCCGCAAACTGCTCGCTGTAATTGGCAGCCACATAGGCGCGGGCCATCGGGGGACACACAGAATTTCCGACCATACGCACTTGGGCAGTTTTGGTCAGCGCGCGCCCGTCTCCGCCTCGCTCAATCTGGTACGTATCTGGAAAACCTTGTGCCCGGTAGAGCTCGCGTGGCGTGAGCATGCGCAGGCCAATGTCCACAATCGCGTAGTCCTGGCCCTTGATAGTGACCAAGCCAAAGCGGTCCTTGGTCGTGATGGTGTGCAGCGGCTCTCGTAGCTGCGGGTCTTGGTCGGTGCCGTAGTATTTCACCAAGAAGGCGCGGACCTCGGCATGGTGGGTGCCCTGGGCACTGATGGTTGCCAGGGGTGAGTCTGTGGGCTGGCCCACGTTGTCGCCGCGCAGCTTGATAAGGTTGCTGGTGACAACTGCAGCCGGCATGCCGTTGGCGGTAACCGTGTTGAGCGGTTGCGCAACATCCCGGATGCCATGGCTGAATCGCTTGGTGCCATCTTTGCCTTCGCCGTGGCCCATGTGCACCAGATGCGCCGCCACCATCGCGTGCCGGTTCTCGGTCACGGTTGTTTTCAGCGGTGCCGTGGCCGGGCTGTGGCCACCCTGGCTGCTCTGGTTGTCGATGGTGACCATGTGGGCAGTGATCAGCCCGTGCCGGTTCTCGGTGGTCTGTGTCTTGACAGGATCGCGCACGTCGCTGGCGCGCACATCAGATGGCCTCTTGTCCGAGTGGTAGTGCACCAATGCGGCAGTCACCAAGCTGTTGTGATCCACGCTTGTGACGGTTGCCAGCGGGTCAGCCATGTCACTTCCCACCACGCCGCCGTAGTGCTTGGCAATGAACGCCGTTACCAGGGCATGCTTTTCCGTGCCAACCAGGGTGCCAATGGGCTTTTCCAATCCGGGCACGCGCGGTGCCTGGCCTTGGCGCTCTCCGTAGCCGGTCTGGATAAGCGTCGGTACAACCAGGGCGCGGTGATTCTCGACCGTAACCGTGCCAAATGGCTTTGTCGTTGGCGCTGGCTTGCCTGCATAGATGGGCCCACCTTGGCCCACGATAAACGGATCGGCCGCATCGACCACATACCGCATGATGCCCTTGGCAATGCGCCTGCATGTGGCCTCGGCCAATGGCTTTGAGCGCTCAAAAATACTCGGGGCCGGGATGCTCCAGTCGATGCATTCCGCAGCCGTGCGCCACGGCTTCAGCTTCTTTTGTTTGACCGGCAGGCTGGCCGGCGCGCCGTGGGTCTGCTCGGGAAACACGATGGGCAAGCCGTCGCAGCGGGCCACCAGAAACAGACGTTTGCGAATGGTCGGGGTTCCGAAGTCGCTTGCCCGGTCTTCACGAAAATCGACCTTGTAGCCCAAGTTTTCCAGTGATTTTTTCCAGCGCTGAAAGGTGCGTCCTTTGCGCTGCGGGCATGGCCGGTCATCTGCACCCAGCGGGCCCCAGGTCTGGAATTCTTCGACGTTCTCCAGAAAGATGACGCGCGGCCGCACCAGCTTGGCCCACTTGACCACGACCCAAGCCAGCCCGCGAATCTTCTTGCTGACCGGCTTGCCGCCCTTGGCCTTACTGAAATGCTTGCAGTCCGGTGATGCCCAAAGCATCCCCACAGGCCTGCCTTCGACCACGGTAACGGGGTCAACTTCAAACACGTCCGAGACGTAATGCAGGGTCTGGGGATGGTTGGCTTGATGAAGCGCCACGGCCTCGGGGTCATGGTTGATGGCAATGTCGACATGGCGGCCAATGGCCTGCTCGATTCCGGTTGAAGCGCCGCCACCGCCCGCGAACAGGTCAATTACGAGCTCATGGGCCAGGGGCAGGATGTACTGTGGTTTAAGCATTGGTTCTCCGAAAACTCTTGGTGAAGTGAAAATCAACGGCATGACCGCGCTGGCGCATGGCCTGAGCAAGCCTCGCGCGGTCGTTGTGGCTGTGGCTGGATTGGCGAAGAAGCCCGAAATAGCTGTTCCCGGCCTCAAAAGTGTCGTCATCACCCAAGGTGTGAATCCGGGATATAGCGCTGTTGACCGTCCGAGCTCTTGTGGTCCGCCGCCATGGCTTGACCACAAAACCAACGAAGTCCACGCCACGTTCCACCGGCTGGATGATGGTTTTTCGGTCATTCAGACGCGCACCAAGCCGCTCGGGCAAGAACTCCCGGATCCTGCGGTGTGCATCGCCGAGCCACGCCGACGACTCATGCAGGATCACAAAATCATCGACATACCGGACGTAATGTCGCGCGCCGATCTGGTGCTTGCAAAATTGGTCCAAGGCGTCCAGGTGGACATTGGCGAAGAATTGCGAGCTCAGGTTGCCAATGGGTAACCCGGTATTGGCCGGCGAGCAAAGCAGCCTCTTGTGGGCTGGCACGCGGCCCATGAGCGCAGGATCGCCGCGGTATTGATACGACTGGCGCGGGTCATGGAACAAGATGGTCCTGGCCAACTCCAACCAGAAGGGTTCGTGCACTTTGGCCGCGAGCTGGGCAAACAGAATGTGCTTGTCGATCGCCACAAAGAAATTGGCAAGATCGAGTTTCAGATACCACGCAGGCCGGGCCCAGTTCTGGGTGATGGACCGGATACCGCTTTCCAAGCGTTTGGCGGCGTACAGCGTGCCCCTGCCGGGTATGCAAGCGCTGCTGCCGGCCACAAAGCCAGCATGGAAGCGCGGGGCTATCTGGTTGTACAGACGGTGATGAACAATCCGATCACGAAATTCGGCAGCCCAGACCTCGCGGTGCTTTGGCCTGGTGATGACAAAGCAGATGGATGGACCTGGGCGGTATTGGCCGGAAGAAAGCTCTTCGAACAGCTCGCACAGGTTGCGCTCCAGGGCTTGCTCGAAAGCAAGTGCACTGGAAGTGTTGCGCTTAGTCTGGCGGCAGTCCAAATAGGCCTGCAATAGCTGATCGAATGAGACTGACGATGAATCTGCTGACGGCGCGAGCCAGGGCCTCGTAGGACTTGTTGTTGTTGTTCTGGTTGCCGTTGTTGAAGTTCTGATTCCAGGCGTTGTTCTCGGAGTACTGCGTCGATTCGCGCCATCCACGTCGCCACGCCGAAGGCCTGAGCCGATCAGTTTGGAAACTGCACCGGACCGGGTCTGCGCTTGGGCAGCGGTATCCGTGATGTGCATGTCCGTGGCCTTGTGAGCCAGGGGCGCGACCAGATTCAAATTTCGCACGGGCATGATGACCTTGACCGTCATGCTGCAGGCGACAAACGAGCCGATTTAAGCCAGCCGCCGGCTTGCTTGCCAATGCTCTCGGTAAGCTGGATTGCTCCAGCCCAGAGCTTGGGCGACACAAAGCGCTTGTCATGGCTCAGGCGAAGCAACAGGGTTACGACTTCAAGGCGCTCGACCAACGCGATGATGTGCGGAGCCCTGCCCATACCCCGCGCCGCATTGGCGCGCCCGATCAGGACAAGGATTTCCACGCATTCCGTGTGAATCTTGCTGCCCAAGCTGGCCTTGAAGGCGCGCGGCATGTTCTGCTGCACGTCAGCTGCCAGACTCAAAAGGTCATAGCCCTGTTTGTAAATCGGGAGTTGGGTATGGAGTGCCATGGCTTAAATCAAATTCAAAAGGACTGAAGGCTTAAAGCGGAAATCTGCTGACGGCGCGAGCCAGGGCCTCGTAGGACTTGCGGCGGTCGTCCTGGGTGCCGTCGGTGAAGTCCTGACTCCAGGCGCTGCCCTCGGAGCACTGCGTACCCGTCCAATGCCACTCGCTCGTATCCAGCTTGTCCTGCAGATTTGCGTAAAGAAGCGCTGATTCAAACCGCGTTGGCAGGCGGGCACCGTTGCCCAAAGATTCGGCCCACTTGACGGCAGCAGCCCACGCCTGCTTTTTTTCGGGTACAGCATTGAGCAGCACCAGGTGGCCGTCCGGCTCGCCATCCAGACCACGGGAAAGACCGGCATACACGCCATCCAAACCGGGCCACGGCTCGCCGATCTTGGGGAACACGCCGACCTCGGGCGCGGTTCCAGCCGGCGGCTCATCGTCCGGAATGGACTTGACCATCAGACCTTCGATAAAGGCCTTGACGATGGCTGACGGGCCGTCTTGAATGTGAATGTTCACGGTGTTGATACGCATGGTTTGCTCCAGTTGAAATAAAGGATTAAAGGGCTCAAGCACTGAGTTGAATCAGCCTGACGGCGCGAGCCAGGGCCTCGTAGGACTTGAGGCTGTAGCCCTGGTAGCCGTGGCCGAAGAACTGATACCAGGCGTAGCCCTCGGAGTACTGCGTGCTTGACCAATACCAGCGCTGCTCGAAAGCCTCCGGGCCATCTTCACGGAAAACATCTGCCGTGGTCTGGATCGGGCTTTGCTCGGTGTATGGATAGCCGGCAGGGATGCTGCTGGGGTTGTCGCCGTCGCGGAAGCTGGCGGAGTTTTCATCCGTGCCAGGCTTCAGGTTGCGGTAGGCCAGCTCGAGCACGTCGCGGGCAGGAATGCACCAATCCTTGTGGCCATTGATTTCCAGCCCCAGGGCCCACTTTGCCAGCGGGCTGCCGGCTTCGGCCATGGCAACGGTGTTGTCCATGCTGTGAAAGCAGCTGGCGGCGTTGGGTACGTCGGTATAGCTGGGCAGCCAAATGGATTTCTTCTCGCCCAAAGCCTTGGGCGCCCAGACAATGGCGAACTTCTTCGTGCCCCCGTGGCTGTTGATGGTGCCGCCGTAGAACCCACCTTCAAAGGCGGTAGCGAATTGGGCTGGGACGAGGATGGATGGTTTGTTTTGGTTCATGGTGATCTCCAGTTAAAAAAGCGATGGTTGGGAAAAGGATTGGTCAGGCCGTTGCCGGCTCTGTGCTGCGGTCAAACAATGGCCGCTGATCCGGCTCGCCCTTGGTCATGTCATCGGGTATGGCCAGAAGCTCGTCGTTCTGCTCGATGATCACGGTCACAAAACCGCCGGCCACGTCCGCCAGGCTGTGGGCTTCGCTGTTGGCCATGAGCTTGAGGGTGGCCTTGACTTCGGCTTCGCCTTTGAAATTGACTTTTTCAACCTGGGCGCGGAACTCGATCCGGCCGTGGTGGGCAATGATGCGAATCGCCTTCTGTGCGGCGCGGCGAACATCGTCAGCCAATCCAGTCAGCACGCGCTCTTGCTCGCCTTCGCTGAGTTGGGACCATGGCACAGCCAGATCCATGAAGCGCAGCTTTGCGGCGCGCATCAAGTCGCCAACCATGAAAATTTCCGCATGGCCTTCGGTTCCAAATGCCGTGCTTGGAGCCTTGAGGAACAGTGCGAGCACATCGTCGCCAATCTGATCGTCCTGGTTGCTCAGTTCCACGATGGCGGCAAGTTGAAATTCGTCGTCAGGTTTCTTTGGTTCCCAACCTTCCGCTATGGCGTCTTTGCGAAAAGACTTAATGATTTTTTTGGCAGCAGCGGATGTGTCGTCCGACAGGCGCACCCAGGCAAAGGAATGACCGGCAGCGGCGAGACGGGCTTCCAGGGCCTCGATCTCATCCTTTTCCATCACGCCGGACGTGTGGATTGGAAGTGCAGCGGCTGCGCCAAAGCCGGAGGCAACATTGGTGCCGACGAATTTCAAAGCCTCGGGGCTCAGGTCGACGAGCAAAGGCGTAACGGTTTCAGTGTTCACGGGAATGGTCCTTTAGGGTTGGGGGTGACTTAAGCGGTTGCCGGCTCGGCGGCAAACTTTTCAAACGGCAGCGTCTTGATGTGCTTGCCGAAATAACTGCCAATGGACTCGGCGGTTTTGAAGGCTTCGAACACCTCGGCAGACACGTCCGGGTAGTGATAGATCGCTCCGGTGCCCCGCGTGAAAGTCACGGCCAGGGTTTTGCTGTCGGCTGCGTAGCCAATGGCCGCGATCTGGTTTGAAACCACGGGCTGCAGCTCGATCTGCGGGCGCGGACGGTCTGAAAATGCTTGTGGTTCGGGAAACTTCTTTTCCATGGTTGTTGCTTCAGTTGGTTGAAAAAATTAGGCGGCTTGCTTGGCCTGGACGCCTTCGACGTGCTTGACGATCGCGGCGCAGATCAGGGTGAAATCAGACTCGCGGTAAAGCTTCGCGGCCTTGTCGGTTGCGACGTGGGTAAAGCCCAGCGCAGCCAGGTTGTCGGCGCTCAGGGAAAGCGGCGCCAAACGGGCATTGATGTCGCCGAGCTTGATGCGCTTGCCGGTATCAACTGGCGCGCGAGCAGGCATGGCGATCACGTTGGCTGCGGGTGTAGGTGCGGCAACCGGCGCGGCGGGCGCTGGGGCCTGTTCTGGCGCGGGTGCTGCGGCCTTTGCTGCGGCTTGCTCTGCCTCCAGCTTCTCGCGTGCTTCACGCTCCGCCTTGGCTTGTTCCTCTGCCCGGATGGCCGCGCGCTCGGCTTCCAGACGACTCTGCTCGGCTGCCTGGTGCTCGGCAATCCGAGACTTGACCAGGGCCTGTAGGTCGTCCGTGGCTTTCAGGACAATGACCGCGGCGTCCGGAAAAAGGGCGCGGTAGTCGGCGGCGTTGTCGCGCAAGTACTGCAGATTGAGGTCGATGCGGTCTGCAATGGCGCCGGCTTCAATCTTGGCGCGGGCCAGTTCGTCGGAAACCTTGCTTTCCATGCTGGCCAGGGATTTCAAGCCCTTGACCACGCCGCCGAAGTCGGTAGCGATGGTTGGCATGTAGGGCTTGCCAAGCCGGGTATTCATGGCGTCGATGTGCGCCTTGAATTTGGTTGCTCCAGCGTTGACGATTTCGAGCTTGCGGCGGTCCTTTTCGGCCTTGAGAATGTCCTCGGCGAGCTTGACGTTCTGCTGTAGCAAAGAGTCCAGCATGTCCTTGGTCTTCTTGGCCTGGTCAACCGGCTGCACCTGGGCCAGCATCTGCGCCTCTGCCGCCTTGAGGGCTTCGCGGGCCTTTTTCATGGCCCTGATCTGCTCGTCAAGGTCGGCAAAGTCTTGATCGGATTCGGGCTTGCGGATCAGCTTGTTTTCCAGAAAGTCGCGTAGGCGCTGCTCAAACACCTTGAAGTTGTCCTGCAGGGCGATCTGGCCGGATACCTGCACTACGGGAGCGGGTAGCGCCTCTACTGCCTCGGCGACGACTTTCTCGGTCTTGATTTCGCTGGGCACGTATTCGGCCAAATCCTTCTCGAACTGCTCCCAGCCGGCCACGATCTGGGCGCGCAGGGCAAGGTCTGGCTCATACCAGCAATGCCCTTCCGCAAGCAGCGCCCCGTCCTCCCAATGGGATGCCATGAACAGCACGCGCTCGCAGCCTGACACCATGGCCTGATGCTCCATCTGAACCCGGTACATCAGCGGCAAGTCAGCGCCCGTGCGACCTTTAACCAGGGCGAAGCGCAATTCGGCGTTAAGGCTCTTGTGTTCAAACGCGATGTGTTCCACCATCGTCAGGCCGTCGAAGCTGGCGCTGTATTTGCCCTCGGAGCCGGTGACCGGGAAAAGGTCTTCGCCGATGATCTTTTCGGCCAGCGGTCGGGCCAGGGCTTCAAAGCGGTGACCGGCATCGAACCGGCGCTGGGTTTCCGGATCGACCTCTGGCGCAATGCCGGTGTGCAGGCGGTGCATCAGCTGGGTGCGCGTTTCGTGCGGGCTGCAGCCCATCATGGCCGGGGCATCGCTGGCGTTGAAGTGCTGGGCGCGGTGGGCCAGCCATTCCGGCGAGCCCTGGATAAGGGAATGGGTTTTCATGGCTTACTCCTGAATCTCGGTTGAACGGCGCTCGTAAATGGCCTTGAGCTCTTCGCGTTGCGTGCCATCGGCAACGGAATTGATCAGGCTCCCGGCTTCGGCCAGCTTGTCCAGGGTGTCGGCCTTGTTCAATTTGTCGGCCACCTGGGGATAGGTGAAGATCACTTCGCCGTCTGCTGTTGCTTTGGCCGGCGCGGCACCCTTGATGGCGGCTTGCTGGGCCTCGGTCAGTTGGTGCTTGCTGGATGCCATGGCGATGATCTGGTCGGCAGTCTTCTTGCCGTCAGCAATGGCCTTGTGCCAGGTCGGCAATGCCTTGTCGAACTGCTCTTGCGGGTAGGTCGTTTGCTGGGCCTGGGCGGCTTTGGGGGCTTCACCGTCAACCGCAAAGGCCTGCTCTGGCGTGGTGTCGCCGTCCTTGATTGCCGTCAGCATGCCGCGTAGCAGGAGCAGATGCTCAAGGGAAATATCCTCGGCACCGGCAATTCCCAGCTTGGCAAATACCTGATCGTTGCTCACGCCGTATTTCAGAAATGCGCCCAGCGCATCGGCGCGGCGATTCGCCAGCGTCTTCACGTCACCCATAGCCGTCTGGCGGGCAGAGTCGTACATGTCGGCCCAAAAGGCTTTCGGAATGCCCTTGAGGATGGCATTGCGCAGGGCGATTGAGCATGCCGCGTTGGCCGTGACCGCGATCATGTCGGCACCGAAACGCTTGCCGGCCTTGTTGGTGATCCGGCGCTGCACTTCGTAGGTAATGGCGACGTTGCGCTGCAGGTCGTGGAACACGCCTTGCGCGGTCACAAAATCGCCAGCATCCGAAACGACGCGGGCACCGGCCCGGCCATTGCCCCATGCACTGGCGACAACCTCGGCGAAGCGTGCGCTGGGTCCTTCGATGGTTTTGCCGTCACGCGGCAGGGCGTAGATACATTCGCCGGCCACCTTTTCATTCAGCGTGACCATCTGCAGGACTTCATTGCGGAACTGCACGATGGAGCGCGGGTATTTGTGCGCCGTGGCAATCTGCATGTCGATTTCGCCCTTGTTGAGTAGGGCCAGGGTGCCGCTGTCGGCGGTGATGATTTCGGCTTCTTCGTTGTTCATGGTGTGCTTTCAGTGTTTGGATGCGAGATAAAGGGTCAGGAAAAAGAAAGCCAGAAAGGCGACAACAGACCCGATGTACTTGGGTCGGATGCGGTCAATCCATGCGTATTGGTCGTCTGCGGCTTCGCGCACGGGGTCAGACTTGGGCATACCCGCGCGGATCTGGCGGCTGCGGTAGAGGATGTGGCTGTCGTCGGTCATTTCATGCCTCCGGAAAACCGTCATGGGTGCGGCCATCGAGCAAACGGCCTGCGGCCTTCTTGCCGATGCGATATAGGTCTGGTTCGTTATCTGCGTGCCCGTCAATGACGCTCAAGTCTTCCTTCTGCAACAACCATTGGTTGTTGAACCATGTGGCCGCTTCGACAGTGCCGCGTTTGGCAGTGACGTTTACGCCCGGAGTCCACTCTCCCCACTGCTTGAACAGGAAGGGTACGCCAGCAGCCTCACACTGATCGCGCAGACTGCGAGCCCAATCGGGGTGCATGGGGCGAGCGCCGGGGCCGGATTCACCGCCGACAATGACCCAATCAACCGCATATTGCCGGTCCGTGCTTCCACCACTCTTGTTTGCGAGAAACCCAGTGAGCACGTTGTCGCAATACGTCCAGTCGCCGTCATAGCTTGAACGCATCACTTGCGTCAAATTCACCGGACCCAACAGCGGCTCCATGCTCAGGAACCGTTTTGCAGCGGGAACCGCCAGCAGTTTCGGAATGTCCCTGTCGGCTTCGGTCTGGTTCACGATGGTGGCACCCAGCCACAGGTTTCCAGGTGGAGTCCACCCGTTGGCGCGGTCTAGGAGCGTGCCGTACATCATCGCGTTAGCGTTGCCTATCCGCTTCGTTAGCAGCAACCAGTCAAGGTTCGGTGTGGCCTCAATCAAGTTAAACAGGTCCGCGCGCCACTGTGGATCTACCTCGTTGTCGAAGACATCGGCCAGTGACGCGCAGAACACCCGCTGCCGGCGGCCGTGCTGCGCCTGGAAGGCTTCGTGCGCCCGATTCCACTTCTCGGGCTCGCTCCATGTCTTGGTGCGGTGGCGTGCCTGGCCGGGGCCCCACTGGATGCCAAGCGCGCGGCTGGCCGTGTTGACGGCCGCATAGCAGTTGTCGCAGCCCGGGCTGACCTGGGTGCAGCCGATCCACGGGTTGAAGGTGTGGTCGGCCCATTCAATTTTTGTGTTCTCGCTCATTTGCGATACCCCTTTGGAATGCAGACCGGCTCACCATTGGCGGCATGAACCAGATGCGCCTCGCCGTAGGTTTCCCGGCAGTGCTTGGCAGCGGCCAGGTCACGATCCAGCGGCCTGACAGGCTCAGGCTCACGGAATCGGACATCAAGGTTGCAGCTGGCCGCAATGGCGAGTGCGGCAGCGCAGGCATAGAGCCAGGTGAAGAGCGGGCGGGTCACGCTTGCCTCGCTTTCACCGCGTCGACCACGGCTTTGCACTGGGCCACATCGAACATGCCGATGTGGGCCTGCTTGCGGGGGATGCCCAAGGATTGCGCCAGCCACTTGTAGGCTTCAACCCGGCGCATGGAGCCATCGCGCCAAAGCGGGTCGAAGACGGAATGCGCGCGGTTTTTAGCCCTGCGCAGTTCGGCATTGGCCAGCCGGCCAAGGGGAACCACGGTGCCCGGGTGGCAGCCCACATAGGCATTGCAGGGCGCGCAGGAGTAGAACTTCTTTTCGTGCAGGTCCGGGCGGTGCGGGTAAATCACATCGCCGGACACAAGGACGGAAGGCCCGGAGCAGTAGGGGCAGGCAGGGGCGGGGCTGTGCTGTGCGCTCATACGCCCTCCACATGCTGAGTAGTAGCCCGACCAAAGCACTCCACCTCGGCCCTGCGCTGAATCGTGGTTTCACGATATTGAGCAAAGATGCGCCCGACCTTGTGAACATCGCCACGTTGCAGGGCTTGGAGAATTGCCGCGCCGTACTCGCTGGAACATTCCGCGAGGTCGTCAGCGTCAAACCCTGCGGCTGCGCGGACTTTGGCCGTGTCCCATTCAGTCTCTAAAACCTCGACGCCGTAGAACTTGTCCAGTTCGGCATCGGTAACAGGACGGTCCCAAGAGCTTGCAAACACTGCTGCGTCTGCGCGTTGGACTGTGGTTAGTTGCATGTGTTGCTCTCCGGTTAGTTAATCGCCCACTCACTGCGGAACACTGTTCCTAAAGCGCCCTCTGCGTCCTGTCGGGCTTACTGGCTTCGTATCGCTTGCCAGCTCTTGTCGTTTTGTGATGCGATGGGATAGACTCTAAGGCATATTTGCCTGTATGTCAAGGCATAGATGCCTACAAAATGGCAAATTTTTTTGAGTGGGGGTTGACCCCTGCTCAGTTTTTGGCTTCTTTTAGCAACTGCTGTAGCCGTGCGTACAGGTCGCGTTCGGGTGCGCTCTGCTGGATGACCGGAGGGTTTGAAGGGTCAAGGCCAGGAATCAAAATCTGCCACGCGTTTAACCCAAAAGCATGCGCCAGCGCGTCGATTTGCTTGAGCGTCGGGCTGTTGGATATGTTCAATATCCGGCCCACACTTTTCTGGTCAATCTTGGCGGCTTTGCCCACGGCAGCTTGCGTGCCTAGCCCCGCGTTGTTGCGCATCAGGTTACGCAGGTTCTCTGACAGCACTTTGTGGACCATGCTCAATTGTTTTCCAGAACCCTAGGCATTTGTGCCTTGACAATGAGGCAAATCTGCCTTAGAGTTTGGGTATGGAACAAATCAACATGCTCGATTTGGTGGTCGCAGAGCTTGAGGCCAGGGTCGGCGATTTGCGCAAAGTCGCAACTGATACAGGCATCCCCTACGACACCATCCTTCGCGTAAAGAACCGCGAAAACGACCCGGCATTTAGTCGCGTTGCCACTCTCTATGAGTACCTCTTTCCGGTCAACGCCACTGACGCCGCTTGAGCCATGCCTCCTGTCACACCACGCCCAAATACCCAGCGCGCAGGTTCCCGGCCTGCATCCGCACCCCTTGTCTCCCCAATGCCTACATACCCCAGGTTCCTCCTCCCTGAACTGGGTGGCATTGGTTTCCCCGCTGGCCTTCGGGCTGGTGGGGCTTTCTATTCCGCGCATCCAGTCGGGGAGCGCATCGGCAACGTGAGTCCATGGGTTTGTTTTCATGGACTGAATGCTCCTTTTTTTGTCCAGAAAAAGCATTGCGAACCGTTGCGAAAGATTCGCAATGGTCAGGAAGGTAGCCCATGGATTCGCTGAATCAAGCCCTCATTGACTGCGTACGCGCTGCGGGCGGCTCGAAGGTCGTCGGGCCTGCACTGTGGCCCGAAAAGATGGCAGACGCAGCCCAGCGCCTATTGCTTGACTGCCTGAATGAAGACAGACCGGCGCACCTCACGCCCGAGCAGATGGCTTTTGTGTTCTCCATGGCAAAGCAGCGCGGCTTTCATGGCGGCATTGGGTATCTGCTGTCTTCGCTGGGCTATGCGCCAACGGTGCCGCTTGAGCCCAAGGACGAGGCCGGCGAACTAATGCGGCAAGTGATTGAGGGCCAGCGATCACTGTCAGAAAAGATTGACCGGCTGAACAAGCTGCAACCGAGTTTGAGGGCTGTTGCATAGCCCACAAAGCGAAAACCCCGCAGGACAAGTGCGGGGCTTCTAAACATCAACCAACTTAAACAGGAAATTGGAAATGTCTGGCTCAAGTTTAGACGATTACGAGAAATTTCTCAAGGCCAAGGTCAAGATGGCCGATACCTTGGGATTTGAGATTGAGGATTTGGACGTGAATCCGCTTCTCAAGCCACACCAGCGGGCAATGGTCCGCTGGATGGTCCGCATGGGCCGCGCGGCATGCTTTGCGGCTTTCGGCCTGGGCAAGTCGGTAATCCAGCTGGAGACGGTGCGGATCATCTTGGCCAAGGTCGGAGGCCGGGCCATTATCGTGGCACCGCTTTCCGTGCGGCATGAGTTTGCCCGCGATGCCGCCATGCTGGGCATCAAGACCAAGTTCATCCGCCGCATCGAAGAGTGCGAGCCCGGCATTGATGTCTACCTCACCAACTACGAGAGCGTGAGAGACGGAAAGTTAGACCCGCGGCAATTCAACGTAGCCAGCCTTGACGAGGCTTCATGCCTGCGGGGATTTGGGGGCACCAAGACATTTCGTGAATTCATGGCCGTGTTTGCTGGCGACCGCAAAACCATGAATGACCGCATCTACACCGATGGCGTGAAGTATCGGTTTGTCGCCACGGCAACACCGAGCCCGAACGAATACATCGAATTGCTGGCCTATTCGGCATTCCTGGGCGTCATGGATGTTGGCCAGGCAAAGACACGCTTTTTCAAGCGCGATTCCACCAAGGCCGACACACTGACCATTCACCCGCACAAGATTAAAGAATTTTGGATGTGGGTTGCGTCCTGGGGCTTGTTTGTGCAGAGGCCCTCTGATCTGGGGTTTTCAGACGAAGGCTATGCACTGCCCGAAATGGATATTCGCTGGCACGAAATACCAGGTGACCATGCCGACGCCGGTACCGACTTTCGGGGTCAACATCTTCTCATCAAAGAACAGGCTGTTGGCCTGTCGGAAGTCGCCAAGGAAAAGCGCGAAAGCTTGCCGCAGCGGATTGCGAAGCTGCTGGAAATTCGCGCCGAGGATCCTCTGTCGTCTCGCATTATTTGGCACGACCTTGAAGCCGAGCGCTACGCCATTGAAAAGGCCATTCCCACGGTCATGAGCGTTTATGGCTCTCAAGACGAAGACTTGAAGGCGGACCGAATCATTGGGTTTTCTGATGGCGAGTTTCAAGAGCTTGCCGGCAAGCCTTCCATGCTGGGCTCAGGGTGCAATTTTCAGCGGCATTGCTCATGGGCTGTATTCCTGGGAATCGGCTTCAAGTTCAACGACTTTATCCAAGCCGTTCACCGCATCTACCGATTCCTGCAGACCAATCAAGTCCGCATTGATTTGATCTACACGGAGCAGGAGCGCGAGGTGCGCCGCATCCTCGAAACCAAGTGGGAACAACACAAAACGACGGTAGACGAAATGACAAAAATCATTAAAGAGTTTGGCCTGAGCAATGCCGCCATGGAAGAGTCGCTGCAGCGTGCCATGGGCGTCGAGCGGATCGAGGTTGCCGGCAACAGTTTCCGGGTTGCGCATAACGACTGCATCAAGGAAACACGCCTGATGGAAGAGAGCAGCGTGGACATGATCCTGACCAGCGTTCCGTTTTCAACGCAGTACGAATATTCGCCGAACTACGCGGACCTGGGCCACACCGACAACAACGCTCACTTTTTCGAGCAAATGGATTTCCTGACGCCCGAACTGATGCGGGTATTGAAGCCTGGCCGCGTGGCCGCTATCCACGTCAAGGACCGGATCGTGCCCGGTGGCCTGACGGGCCTTGGCTACCAGACTGTCTACCCGTTCCACATGAAATGCACGGAGCATTACACCCGGCACGGCTTTGGCTACATGGGAATGATTACCGTGGTCACAGACGTGGTGCGCGAGAACAACCAGACCTATCGGCTTGGCTGGACCGAGGTATGCAAGGACGGCTCAAAAATCAGCGTTGGCATGCCTGAGTACATCTTGCTGTTCCGCAAGGCTCCCACAGACACCTCGAATGCCTATGCCGATGAGCCGGTCACGAAAAGCAAGCCCGACTGTCTGGACGAGCATGGCAACGTGGTCCCGTTCAAGCGCGGGGAAAAGGAGATTCCCGGTACCGGCTACAGCCGCGCACGCTGGCAGACAGACGCGCACGGATTTTGGCGCAGCAACGGCAACCGTTACCTGACGCCTGACGAGCTCGAAACGCTCAGCCATGCGCAGATATTTCGCTGGTTCCGCGACTTCCACATTCACAACATCTATGACTATGAACACCACGTCAAGATTGCCGAGACGCTGACCCAACAAGGCAGGCTGCCCAGCGGTTTCATGCTTTTGCAGCCGCCTTCCCATATTCCTGACGTGTGGACAGACGTGGCGCGCATGCGGACGCTGAACATGCTCCAGCAGCGCAAAGGGCAGGAGCAGCATCTTTGCCCGATGCAATGGGATATTGCCGACCGCCTGATTGAGCGATTTACCAACAAGGGTGAAACGGTATACGACCCATTTGGCGGGATCATGACGGTGCCCTATCGGGCCATTCTCAAGGGTCGAAAAGGTGTGGCGGCCGAGTTGTCGCCACGGTACTTTTTTGATGGCGTTCACTACCTGCAGGCCGCAGAGCGCGAGCTTGAAATGCCGTCACTGTTTGACACGCTGCCCGTACCGGAAGAGGCGCAGGAAAGCGATTTGCCGCAAGAACTGGAGGCCGCATGACCCGCTGCTACATCGCCGGCCCGATGACCGGAAAACCCGACCTGAATTTTCCGGCATTTGAAGCCGCCGCGCGCCATCTGCGGCGCAATGGCCATGACGTGGTGAATCCGGCAGAAATCAACCCGGACCACAAGATGCCCTGGGCCGAGTGCATGCGCCGCGACATTGCCGCCTTGGTCACTTGTGAGGCCATCTACCTTCTTCCCGGCTGGCGTGAAAGCAAGGGCGCGACCCTTGAGCACCACATTGCCGAGCGACTTGGACTACGAATTCTGGAGGCCGCATGAAAACTGCCGTCACGCAAACCAGCCTGCACAGCTACGACGCCCTGAAAGCATCCGGTTTCAAGGGCCAACATGCCGCGATCTGCTCACGCATGGAGCGCGGCAAGGTTTACAGCCGGCGCCAGGTCGCCAAGGTCTGCGGCCTCGAAACCTCGACCGTTGCCGCACGAGTCAACGACCTGGTGAAGTTTGGCCAGGTAGTCGAGGTCGGGACCATCAAATGCCCGATCACCGGTAAACACGTCGGGGCCATCAAGCTCGCTGACGCCCAAGGGGAGCTGCTGCAATGAGAAAACCATACGCCACACAGCCGGGCACGATCCCGCATCGCGCGGTCGAAGCGCTTAAGGCGCTGGGCCCGGGCGCCGAATTGAGCAATGCCGAGCTGGCCGATCAGCTCGACGTCAACCCTTTCTCGCTGATTCCATGCTTGGCTATTCCGCGAAAGCGCGGAGCGTTGAAAGCACGTCGAGACGAGACCCGCCACGGCTGGCCCGTCATGTGGAGCATTGGCAATGGCATTCCTGAGCCCGTTGCGCAGGATCCAGAAGATGGTGCGGCAGAGGACGATCCGCCCAAGCCCAAGATCGTGGCCAGCGACGTCGCGCAGCGCGTCCAGACATCCGCTTTTCCCGGCCTGACTGCAGCGACAGTCAATATTCCCGAGTCTATTGCTACAAATAACGTAGCTATCGAAGTCCAAAAGACAAGGGCTCCCGGATATTTTTACTGCGGCCTCGACCTGCAGGGCAATCTGATCATCACCGACGGCGAAGAGGAAATCCGCTTCAGCGCCGTCAAGGCCGAACTCATTGGCCGTGTGCTGGGAGCGCCCAGGGGATGAATCCTGCAGCACCCTACCCAGCAGATGCGCGCGCCAAGGGCTGGCGGTTTGAGCTTGACTACGAGCGCATTGGGCAATCTGGCACATGGGCGCTGGCCGCCCAGCCCGGAAAGGAATCGTGCCGCCCGCTATTGCTCATGCAGTGGCTGGTGGCTTGGACGCAAGAGCCCTGCGGGACGCTACCGAACGACGAAGAGGTCATTTCTGCCCTGATCGGCGTGGGGCCGAAGGTGTGGGCCAAGCATCGCGCCATTCTGATGCGCGGCTGGTGGCTTGCTGACGATGGCCTGTTGTATCACCCAACCATCACCAAGCGGGTGCTTGAAATGCTTGAGTATCGACGCAAGACCGCAGAGCGAGTGGCGAAGCACAAAGCAGAGAAGCGAGAGCAACAGATCGGTAACGTGTTACCAACAGTACCGATAACAGTTAAGAACGACACCGGAACCGGAACCGGAACCAGTATTTCTAAAGAAGAGAGAGAGTGGGTTAACTCAGCGTCGGCCCGCGCTTTGTCGAAACAGGCAGCCGAAGCCATGGCCAAGGCCGGGAACGTCGAGGCTGTCGCCACCAATCCCCAGCTGCTCCACCTACTTTTTTTGGGAATGACGGTTGGGGAATTGGAGACCGCTGCCGCCGAATCGCGGGGCAAGTCAAATGCCTTCACCTACGCGATGGCCAGGGCTATCGGCAAGCGCGAGGATGCGGCGCGGATTGGTACTCTGCCGCCTCTCAAAACCGCCAGCGCTGACCCCGATTCCCGGTCCGCTGTCGAGGCCGAAGCCAAGGCCAAAGGCATCAAGCCGTGGGACGAAATCAGCGAGCAATGGCCGGCATACAAGGCCCGGGTGCGTGCCGCCAAAGCGATGGAGGCCGCATGATTCCGCTTCCCGACATTTCGGCAGACTGGCTTCTCGGCCGGGTGCGCGACAACGGCGAAGGTTGCTTGGTGTGGGTGGGTTACAGCCAAAATGGCGATCCGAAAGCGAACTTTGGCCCCGGGCCTGTGAACGTCCGCCGAGCGATCTGGAAGGCCATGACGGGCGCCGATCCGAGGCCCGGGTACATCGTCAGGTGTTGCTGTGAAACCTTCAACTGCGTCGAGCCGGCGCACGTCGTCCAGCTGCCGGCCAGCTATCGGAACAAAGGCCGCAAGCAAACCATTCAACAAAGAGCTGCCACAGCTGCGGCGCTTCGTGCCAAGTCGAAAATCAAGGACGAAATCGAGGCCATCCGGTCATTGGAACGAACCCAGCGGCAAGAGGCCGAGCGGCTTGGGATTTCTCAAGCCATGGTGAGCCGGATCCGCTTGGGCAAAAACTGGGCCCCGATGACGACTCCCTTTTCCGGACTGGGGGCGCGGTGAGCCAAGCCATGGACCGGGTGCAGGCCGGCATAGAAGCCTCTGCCGCTCGCCATCTTAGGGAAATGCGGAGGGGTGCATGATCGTCGAATCAATCCTGAAAGTGAAGCGCCCGATTGCCCCGAACTGGCAACGCGCTGCATGGTGGCAATGCCCGCCGCAATTGGCCGCGCTGGGTTATCCGGTTGAAGCGTGGGAGCATCGCAAATCGGGGCTATTTGTTCTGTCCGCGATTGAGGTTGCCCGCGACCGGGGCCAGCCTGACCTTGGTCCCGAGTATCACCTGAGCGTAAGCCTGAGCGGCCAACGATGCTCATTGGCTGATGCGCTATTTGCGCTCGCCGCTTTTGGGCTGGAGGATGCCAAAGAGGACAACCATGTTCCCAATGGCCGCGTTCGCAATTTCTGGCGTCCGGTTGCCGACCATTTGAGCGGCTACGAATGCCCATGCGTCGATGATGAGCCGGCGATTCGTGAAGACAAGGGTGATTTTGTTTGGCGGGGGCTTACGTCATGACAACCACCAGCCCCATCCTGGTCTGCCCAGTCATCCCGCTGCGCCATCTTCCCGACTGCGAGCGCGACGTGATCCGCCGCTTTGTCTCCGAGCATGTCCGGGGCATGGATGCCGCCAATCACCGCCGCTGGATGCGCCTGTGGGGGCAGATATTCAAAGCAGAGGCCGGCGAAGGTTTCCAGTTCTACCGCCTCGAAGAGCGCAGCGGGCCATTCCACCGGCGCCACCGAGTCATTTTGGAGAAGTTGTTTCACGCGCAGGAGCGTTTTAGGCTGTTGGAGCCAATGCACGATTGGATAAAAGTCCGGTGTTATTTCGTCACATGGGGCGAGGGCTCACGCGGCCAACCCATGCCGGTGCCACGGTCAACCAACTTTGACGAATGCCCGGAGGCGGACATGCGCGAACTGCACACCCGCATGGTTGACTTGCTGCACGAACCAACGGCGCAGCGCTATCTGTTCCCCAAAGTCAAGGCCAGCCAGCGGCAGGGGATGGTAGATGCCGTCCTGGCGGACGAGCAGGAGGCCGCATGACCCCAGACACCCCCAATACCCAAGCACCGCCAAAAGAGGCTATTGCCATTGTGATCGACGAAAACGAACTGTACGCGCCGACTACTGGCCCGCAGTCTGGCACCTGGCTATTTGCGATGCACGTCGAGGTGATTGATTTTTACGCCGAACCCGTCACGGCCCATTGACTGGAAATAGGAGCACACCATGGAACTGAACCCGCAACGCGAATTGACCTTTGGCGAAAAAGCTGTAGGTCTGACCTTCAACCCCGGCAACAACCCGGAAGTGGACGCATGCAAGCGCATCTTTGCCGCAGCCATCGACCAGATGCATGAACTGCGCGGGGCGCTCTCAAGCGGCCCCGGGCAGGCGCGCCACGCCAGCATTGCCATCACCCAGATCGAGGACGCACAGATGCGCGCGGTCAAGGCGATTACCTGGAAGGACTAAGCCATGAGCCACCACGGGCAAACACCACCGCACATTCAGCGTCAACTCAGCGATTCCATGCGTCAAGTCTTTGGCGAATTTCCAAACGGGAAACTCAACGATGACGACGCCGGGGCATTGGCATTCAGCGTCAGCACGGAAGCTGGCCGCGTTGTGGTGCGTTTCCCCAAGCCTGTCGCATGGATGGGTATGACAGGGGACGAAGCGATGGAACTGGCCCAGTTGCTTTTGAAGCATGCCAGGTCGGCGGGAATCACCAGCCCATTGATTATTCAACTGGGGTAGCCATGCTCAAGCGCTCAGGCTTCACCCGTAAGCAGCCCGGCAACAAGCGGCCCAGCGTTATCAAGGAATTGCGCAGCACCAAGGGATTGAAAGTCAAGCCCATGAGCGACTACCTCGAAGCCGTGATTGCTGAAGCCGTCACCGACTTTGGCGTGATGTTCTCGGTCAGCCGGTGGGAGCAATACCGTGCAGAGTAAAAACAAGCCGGCCATGACCAAGGCAGAGCGCGCCCACGTTGCCCGGCTTGCCCAGATGGAATGCGTGGTGTGCGGCGAGCATGGGCCCAGCCAGGTGCACGAATTCGAGCAGGGGCAATGGTTTACCAGCGTTCCCCTATGCGCGCCATGTCACACCGGCCCCCAGGGCTGGCACGGCACCCGGTTTCGCTGGGCCCGGCTCAAGATGGACATGCTCAAGGCGATCAACGAGACGCTGAAAAGGCTGGCGGCGTGAACTGCATGACATGTACCCACGCCACCACGAAAAGCCCAACAGGCGGCACATCCGTTCATCGGCAATCCATGTGGCGCCTTGGATTCGTCGGCTTCCGGCTGGACCGCGAAGAGGGAAAAACCTACAGCGCGACGGCCGAGCGCGAATGCGCCAAGTGGCAGCAGGCCACCCCAGAAGATCTTCGACTCAGGAGCCCACGATGATCCAGTTCACCATTCCCGGAGAGCCTGTTGCAAAAGGGCGCGCGCGCTCATTTGTCCGCGGCGGCCATGTTGCCCACTACACCCCGGAAAAAACGGCCCGGTATGAGAACCTGGTAAAGCTGGCCGCCCAACAAGCCATGGACGGCCTGCCACCGGCCGACGGAGCCATCACGCTGACCGTGCGGGCTTACTTCGGCATTCCGGCCAGTTGGTCGAAGAAGCGCCAAGCAGCCGCCCTGGCCGGAGTCGAGCACCACACCAAGCGGCCGGATCTGGACAACGTGGTGAAAGCGATCAAGGACGGCATGAACGGCGTGGCCTGGCGCGACGACTGCCAAGTGGTCCAGCTTAAGGACTGCCGCAAAACCTATGGAGAGACGCCACGGGTCGAAGTCATTGCATCGCGGGTCTGACCATGGTGCTCGACTCCTACATGTACGGCGACCCAGAAACGGTCCTGATCCGCAAGCAAGAAGAGGCCGCCCGCAAACAGACCGCCTGCGGGCAATGTATCCACCACAAACAGATGGAGTTCCAGGGCGAAAACTGGCACTTCTGCGAGTTCAAAAGGCGCACCTATGGGACGCGCTGCGAGCTCTACACCACGGAGAAAAAATGCAGACCGTAGAAAAAACCTTGACTGTCGGAGTCGGCTACGGCGTGCGCGCCAAGGTGCGCCGAATGTCGCGGCGCCAGATAAAAAAAGCTCTGTCGCGCAGGTTGCGGGTATTGCTTGGTGCCCCGCTCAACAACGAGACGGCAGACAAGGCGCGTGCGATACGCGATGCCTTTTTGTACGCCCCATTCAATTACCGCCTGACCATCAAAGTGCCGGCCAGCGCGCCAGATTTCACGATGCCTTTTGAGTGGCAGGAATACTGAAATGAAAAAGGCCCCGACGTCGCCAAACGCCGGAGCCTTCCGAGAGAACCAAAGGAACTGAAGCGCCTTCATTCTACCGGAGCCCGACCCATGATCGCAACAACTGAAAAGCCGGATACGCAAGAGCAGTACCAGACTGCCGTCAACACGTCGAACCTCCGAATCGAGGTGGACCGCCCAAACCGGGGCGACATCATCCTGGCCGCCGGCATGAGCAAGTCACGGCTGGGCGCATCCCTGCTGAGGCTCTACACGGAATGGGACAGCAGCGAAAAGCTGCCCAAACTGACCAAAAAGGCAATCGAGACCCTGGCGGCCACCATGCCGACCAAGGCCGGCAAGCCCAACCACGCCAAAGCGGCCGAGACCGCCGCGAACTGGCACATGCACGAAATGAAGCTGCTGATGGGCAAGCTCAAGACGCTCCCCGAGGTCCGGGCGGCCGTGGTGTGGCAGGCCACCGTCTGGGGCATTTCCGAGCCGGAACAGGTCACCGCCTCGGCTTTGCTCTGGTGGCTGGCCCCTACCTGCCAGACCTGTCACGGAGTCGGATGGCTATTCAAGGAAAGCCAGCCGGCGCAGATCTGCACCAAATGCCGGGGCTCGACGCGGGGCGGCATCCCGTGCGGCGAAGCTGGCCGGAAAGTGGTGAATCACCTGGACGATTGCGTGAATGTCGCGCGCCAGTCCATTCATGGCAGGCTGAGGGCATTTTCCAGGGCTGGCGCAAAAAAAGATTGCACAACCACAAAAAATGTGGATAATGCCGCCAAGGATGGCACGGCCTGCTGAGTCCGTCGCCCCTGAAAAGCCTAACGTCTGCGGGAGTCAGTCTCACCGCCGAAGCTGTTTCAGGGGGATGCTTTCCCCGGAAATTCTTTAAGGGCTCGCAGATCGCGGGCCTTTTCGCTTTAACGCATGGTGATTGCCAGAGTCTGCAAATGCTCTGGAGTACGGGCTACATGCAGGACGGCCCCGAAACTGCAAACAGTCACCAGCCGTTAGCGCGAGTGCTCAGGGGACTGGAAGCGACCAAAGCGAGGAATCGCCCACGGTAAAAAGGTTTCGGCCTTCTGAAAAACCGAGAAACAGGCAACCCACCGGCAAACGACGTGCGCATAACCTGCCGGGCGCACGCGGTGATCGGACCCGCAAGCACGCTGAAAATGCCAGAGATCAGCACTGGCCGCGCTAGAAGATAAATTACCCAAGGCCGCCGCAGTGCGGGCTTTATTCATTCAGCCGTCAACCTTTGATGGCCCCCAAGTTTCGGCGGAAACGCCGGTCAGACCGACCCCGTAGTACCTTGCTTGAAGCCTCGGTGCTGCCGTGAGGCCACGGCACCCCGGGAACCGCTGACCGCCCCGTTCCCGGCATGTCCGGGCATTGCAGACGGCCGCCGAATTCAACCCGCAGACCAGGTGCGCAATTCCTGCTGACAGCGGCCGCCAGGCCACGCAATCCGCGCACCCCTGTAGCCCATCGCCGCTCATCAAGTGGGTATGTAACAGCGGCACCCCAGCACGTTCAAAGGCCATCGCTAAAGCTCCCTTTGCAAAGCGGTAGCGCGGGGCTGGGCAACCGAATCTCCCAAGGAATCCACTATGAACGCATCCCAAAGCGGCGCCGGGACAGCCCTTGCCGCCTTCTGCGCCCTGTTCAACAGCGGGAGCCTGGTATTCCTGAGTGGGGCCATGCCGGCGTCAACCACATCAGCGGCGTCCCCGGCCTCCCAATGGCTGGTAACGGACCCCAAAGACAACTTCACGGCCAAAGCATGAGCGGTGCAATCCTCCTACCGTCAACCGTCGCCCCGGGCGCCCTGGGAGTCATCACCCTTGACTTCTCGGACAACCTGGCGGCTGGCGAATCCCTGACGGGCATCAGTTCGAGCGCGGTCAAACTCACGGCGGGCCTGGATGCCACCCCGGCCGCGCTGATCACCAGCGCCCCGGTGGTTTCCAGCAATGGGTATCAGGTCAGCTTTGGCGTGACCGGCAGGAGCGACCAGGCGGATTACGAGGTAACCATTGTCTGCGCCACCAGCAACAGCCTGAAAAGCTTGCCAATGGCGGTGACGATTCAGGTAAGGGCGCTGTGATATGGCCGCCAAAGCACTAGACAAAGCCAAGGCCGACGCGATCCTAATCGACTGGCGGTTGGGTCAATTAAGCCAGCAGCAGATTGCCGAAAAACACGATGTCAGCAAAGGCGTCGTAAACAAAATTTGCAAAGGCGTGGAACAGGACGCCGCAAGTAACGTGACCGCCGGAATCCAGTATTGGCGCGGGTTAAAAGGTCATGATGACCGCATGGTGACCGCAATTGAGAACGAGGTCACGATCCAATCCAAGCGGTTGGACCTGTTGGCAGAGTTGGCCATGGATAACGTAAAGCAAGCCATGGAAGCCAAATGCAACGGGCAAGCCGATTTCCGACATCGGGCCATGACAATCAATGCCGCCAAGGAAAATCTTGTCGGCAAAACACCGACCGTAGCCGTGCAAGTAAACCAGGGCGGGTCTGGATTCTCGAGCGTCGAACAGTTCAAGGAAGCCGGCGCCGAGCTTTTGCAAAAAATCTGACGTGCTCAGTCAATCGGATATTGAGGCGGCGGCAGTCCTGGCGCAAAACAGGCAGCTCAGCCTGTACAACTTTAGCCGGGCGATTTTTCTGGGGCGCAGGGGATACCGCTGGCAGCAGGCCCCGCACCATGTCAAGATTTGCGATGCGCTGGAAAGGGTTTTTCGGGGCGAGTGCAAGCGGCTGATCATCAACATCCCGCCCAGGTATTCCAAAACCGAGTTGGTGAAGTGCTTCATTGCATGGACGCTCGGACAGGCGCCGGACAGCGAGTACATCTACACGTCCTATTCCGGGCGGCTGGCTGCAGCGTCATCATGGGACATCCGGGAGATGGTGCAGACCCCGCTGTATCAGCGAATTTACCCCGGTGTGGCGCTCAGGAACGACAGCCAGGCAAAAGACGAATGGCGGACCGAGGCCGGCGGGATCATGTATTCCGTTGGTGCCGGTGGCACGATTACGGGATACGGAGCCGGCAAACACAGGGGGGGCTTTGGGGGTTGCCTGCTGATCGATGATCCGCACAAGGCCGACGAAGCGCGGTCTGACGTGATGCGCCAGAACGTGATCGAGTGGTTTCAAAACACATTCGAAAGCCGCAAAAACTCGCCAGACACACCGATCATTTTGGTGATGCAGCGGCTGCACGAAGACGATCTGGCCGGCTTTTTGTTGGATGGCGGTAACGGCGAAGAGTGGGAACACCTCTGCCTTTCTGTCATTCAAGACGACGGCACGGCCCTCTGGCCTGAAAAACACAATCTGGAAACTTTGGAGCGCATGGAGCAGGCCGCTCCGTACATGTTTGCCGGTCAGTACCGGCAGCGGCCAGCACCACCGGAAGGCGGTTTGTTCAAGCCTGAAAAGCTCAAGATTGCCGAATTTATGCCGCAGGGCCTCACGATGGCCAGGGGTTGGGATTTGGCGGCCACCGAAGAAGCGCAGGGGAAAAAGCCAGATTGGACCGCTGGTGCCTTGGTGGGCCGCGACGACCTGGGCCAAATCTACATTTGCCATATCAGCCGATTCCGCGGGAGTCCGCTGGCGGTCGAGCAGGCGCTGCTGACCACGGCGGCGATGGATGGCTATGAGGTGCCAATCAGCGGGCCACAGGATCCAGGGCAGGCCGGCAAGGCCCAGGCATTCGGGTTTATCCAAAAGCTCGCCGGATATGACGTGGAATTCACGCCGGAAACCGGGAGCAAGGCAACGCGGGCAGCGCCGCTGGCCGCTCAGGTGGAAGCCGGAAACGTCTTTATGGTTCGCGGTGAATGGAATCAGGCCTTTGTCGATGAGTTGAGGATGTTCCCCAATGGATCATTCGACGATCAGGTAGACGCCTGCAGCCGGGCATTCCATAGGCTTTTAACGGCCAAGCGCTGGTCCTTCGGGTCGGTATAGGAAACTATGAGCAAAAAACCGACATTCACAGCACGATTGGGCGAGTGGGCTGGCGACAGGATTGCCAGCGCCATCTGGGCTGGCCGCTTGCGCAAGAACCCGGCGCGCGATACCGTGCCCTATGCCAAGCTGATGAGCATTGGCGGCCAGCGCTACACGCGCGACCGGCCCATGATCAAACCGACGCCCAGCAACCTGCGCCGGTTTAGCCGGACCGTGTACGCGCGCCGGGCCATCAACTACGTAAAAAACTCCGTGGTCGGGCTGCGCTGGGAAGTCGTGGCAAAACCAGAGGTCACCGAATCGGCCGAGATCAAGCGGCAAATCGAGACGGTAAAAAAGTGCTTGGAAAAGCCCAACACCGACGATTCTTTCCGCTCCATGATGGAGCAGGTATCCGAAGACATTCTGGTGTGTGGTGCCGGCGCGATTGAGCAGGAGGTTGGGGCCCATGAGTTGCGCCCGCTCTGGCTGTGGCCGGTTGACGCGCTTTCCATCGAAATCTACGCGGCGTGGTCTGGCGACAAGAGCGAGCCACGCTACTCCCAAACCATGGGTTACGGCAACGTGGGCGGCACGCGCGGCATCACGCTGACCAATGACCAGCTGATCTACATCAAAAAAGACCCGAGCACAGACAATCCCTTTGGCCTTGGCAGTCTGGAAATTGCCTTTAGCTCCATCAACCGCCTGCTTTCCACGGCTGACTATGCGGGTAACGTGGCCGGCAACAGCCAGCCGGCCAACATTCTGCAGTTCCCCGGCATGGATGCCACGACCCTGGATAAATTCCGGGAGTACTGGCGCAACGAGGTCGAAGGCCAGGGCCAGACGCCCATGGTGGGCGGCGACAAAGACGTCAACGTGCTGGCGCTGCGCGGTGCCAGCGACGACGCCCTGTACCTCAAGTATCAGGAATTCCTGATTCGGGAAATTGCGACGGCATTTGAAATCAGCCCGAGCAATCTCGGCATCGAGGCCGACGTCAACCGCAGCACCGCAGAGGTCTCGGTAGACAAGGATTGGCAGGCCGCCATCATCCCGCTGGCGACCAACATTGCCAGTTACATCAACCGCGAAGCCATTGAAGGCCGGCTGGGCTTTTCTCAGATCGAATTCAAGTGGCTTGGCATTGACCGCGACGACGAAGAGCTGCTGTCCAAGATTCACGGCGCGTACTACGAAATGAACGCGCTGACGCCGAACGAAATACGCGAAAAACTGGGCCGCGAGCCCTCGAAATCTCAGTGGGCTGATTTGAATGCAGCCGATGTAGAGATCGCCAAACTCGCCGCGCGCGGGCTTGCGACCGACCTTGATACCAACATCAAGAACAAGCCGCAAAAAGGCGCAGCCAAACCAACCAAACAACCGAAAGTTGAGGATTAATCATGAAATTTGCTCACGCCATCGCCGTTCCCAGCGGCGCAGTCCAAGCCAATCAAGGCCAAGTGCTGATCGGCAGCATTCCCGGTGTTGCCAATGCCGCGGGCGGCGGTGCAGGCGCTGCCGTGGTCACCGCAGTGTCGGTGCCCGGTCTGCCGGCCAGCTATTCCGTCCTGGTCAACCCCGGGCAAGACGCTACCGCTTTTGTCAGCGGCAAAACCTCCACCGGCTTCAATGTGACGCTCACGCCGCGCCTTGCCGCCAACACCCTGGCGGCCGGCACGTTCGACGTCGTGATCGTCGCCTGATCAAAGTTCAACCACCACCCGCATAGGAGCCCATCATGGCACTCATTACCCCCTTGAAAGCGCTGACCATCCTCGCCAGCGAGCAATCGACCGTCATCGCCGCCGTTGGCTCGGAAGACGCCACCGGCATGCTGAGCGCTGTTGTCACCAGCTTGCAAGAAGTGCAGATCCAGTTGACCCGCTTGGCAGCGTACCTGCCGGCTGGCACGAATCTGACGGCCATCAACACCGCGTTGACCACGATTGCCTGATCATGGCAGCAGCAGTCAACGCAACCGCCGCCCGCGTCACGCTCGAGCAGCTGATCGCCAAGCAGCCAACGCCGGCCAACTTTGCGCAACAGTACCGCTTGGCGGCCCTGGAAATCAAGTTGGGCGAGCTCAAGCAGCTGGTGACCCAGATCAACTCTGCCGGCGGCATCACCAACTCGACCGTGGCCACTGACCTGGCTACGCTGACGAGCCTGCTGTAGCCGTGGCAAAGCCGTCCAAGGAAACCGCCAAGGAATTGGCGCAGCCGGTCTCGTTTGTCGCCACGGTATCGGCTGCAGCCCGTGCGGCCGCCGTGGCGCGCAACTACGAACTTGAGGGCCAGCTTGTGCGTTGCGAAACGCTGGCTGGCAACCTCAAGGCGTTTATTGCCACGATGGGCGAAGTGCCGGCCAACGTTTCCGAAGCATTCAAGGCGCTGGAAGCCGTTTTGTAAAGCACTCCCATGTCCCTGACCAAAGACCAGCGCGCCGCGCTCGCCGAGACGGATTTCGCCGTGCCTGGCAAGCGCAAGCTGCCAATCCACGACGCCACGCACGTCCGGCTCGCCCGCGAGACCGTGCTACGCACCAAAGACCTGACCGCTGAAGAGCGGACAGAGGCGACGTGCCGGATTTTGGCCAGGGCAGAAGAGCTGGGTGTGGATACGTCCTCTTGGCAGTCCGATTCCATCGTCTCATTCGAGTGCATGGCAATCGAAATGCCGAAATGGGACGGCCACCCCAACCGCATGCCGTTTTCCGGCGTGCTGACCAGGGTCGATGAACCCAGCGACATTGCGCCCCACGGCTCCAAAGGCCACCGGGTCTACATGTCGAAAGAAGTCGCGGAACGCGCTCTGCCCAGCCTGTTGGGCATGGGTGTGGATTACGAGCCCGGCTTTCAGGGTCACGACCCCCAAAAGAAGATCGGGATCATCACTGCCGCCGTGATTGAAGGCAGCGCGATCAAGGTCGAAGGTTTTTTCTACGCAAAAGACTTCCCAGAGGAGTGCGAGCAGATACAGGCTGAAAAGGACGCGCTTGGCTTCAGTATTGAAGTAGACGCCCGCATCCAGGACCGTACTGCCGACCTGTGGGTTATCGAAAACTGCGTGTTCACTGGCGCTGCCGTTCTTTACAAGGACCTGGCGGCATACACCTCCACCTCTCTGGCCGCATCGGCCGACAAGGAAATTGACATGACCCCCGAAGAACTCAAGGCCTTTTTGGCTGCACAACTTGGCCCCATCGCCGAAAGCGTCAAAGCGCTGTCGACCGAAGTCGCCAGCATCAAGGCCGCCGCATCCCTGGCTGGCCCCATCATTGACCAGGTGAAGCCTCACGTCGACGCCGTGAACGCGTGCGCCGACGTAATGGCTGCTGCCGGTGTGGGCAACGACCCCAGCAATGGCCACGTCGTTCATCTGCGCCACATGGCAGCCCACATGGCCGCCGAGGCTGTTTCTGGCCGTGTGCCCAAGGTCTACCGCGATCACGACTTTTTGGAGGACGCCCGCGTGCGCGCTTCCGCCGACAAGTCCGGCAACGAGGAAACCAATGACGCCCTGGCCAAGGTCACGGCATCGCTGGAAAGCCTGAGCACGCAAGTCACCGACTTGAAGGCCAAGGCATTTACCGACGCACCGGCACCGGCCCGCAAGACGCTCGACGCTGGCGTGCAGACCATCCTGGCAAAAGCTGGTTTGGCAGATGCCGTGAACGACGGCAAGAAACTGACCATGACCCAAGTCGACGCGGCCCTCGAAGCCGCCGGCGTCAAGGGTGCCCAGCAGCGCATCGCCGCAAAGCTCAAGTTGCGCGACGCCGGAATGATGGAAGCTGGCCAAGCCAACTGATCCAGACCAGAAACAACGTCAACCGCCCATGAGGCGGTTTTTTTACGTCCTCATTTTTTAGGAGCCTACTCAAATGGCCGCAGATACCAAAAACATCTCTTTGAGCGCAGCCGCCGACTACCTCGGCACTGGCGCCATCGAAGTTCCCGAGTTCGAAAAAGAAATCACGGACCTGGTTCGTCGCACCAGCGTTGCGCTTCAGCGCATCCCGCAAGTGCCGGCCACCGGCCACCCGCACCGCTACTTCGAACAGACCGCCATTGCAACCGGCGCCAGCGTTGACCCGCGCAACCTGACGGCAACCGCAACCGGCCCGACCCGCCTCGAGCGTCCCGCCTTCATCAAGGCGACGATTGCCCAAAGCAACATCAGCCAGTTCGACAAGGACGTGACCGAGCAGCAAGGCCAATTCGCCAGCGTGATCGCCAAGGACGTCGATGACGTCATCAGCGGTGTGGAAATCGCACGCGCCGGCATGGTCTGGGCCGGCACCGACACCAGCATGTCGGCACCCACGACCCTGCAATGGATGGGCGGTCTGTCGCAGATCACCCAGCAATTCACGGTCACGACCGGCTCCAGCATCATCGACGGCCTCAAATCCGCCGTTGCCTCCATGGTTGCCAATCAGAACAACGTGGTCCGCCCGACCGCCATCTACCTCAACCCCCTGCTGGCCGACTTCATCGACCAGGAAGCCAAGGCTGCCCGCATCAGCCTGGATTCGGTGGAGGTTGTGGCCGGCGTCACCGTCTCGGCAATTTCCACGCAAGTGGGCAAGTTGCCGCTGATTGGCGACCCGTTCGTGCCCACCACGGCAGCGGCTACCGCGCAATACGGTTTCAGCGCCACTCCCACCGGCATCAAGGGCTACTACGCCGTGATCGTGATGGAAAGCGAGATCGAAATCCCCGTGATTTCCGGCCCCAGCTTCAACCCGAACCCACGTCTGTTCCAGCTCGGCCTGGTTGGAAACCTGTCCGGCCAGTTCGTGGGCGTGAAGTTCGACACCATCATCTTCAAGGGCGCCGGTTACGCCCATGCAGTGGTGCAAGTCCAGCACGCCTAACCAGGCAAGTTGTCGGATTGAAGCCCATCCATCCGGGTGGGCTTTTTTACGCCCATTTCACTATGAAAATCTACCAACCAGACGCACCCAATGGCCGGCGCACCGTGTTTGTGCAGCCCGGCAACGAGTATCCAAACAGCGACTGGATCGACGAGCAAGGCAAGGCGCGCATGCTTTCCGTGGTGTTCACCATGGGGCAGGCGGACGTGCCTGACAACCTGGCCAATTACATGGTCGACAAACAGCTCGCCAGCTTCAGCCCGATCATCCTACCCCCCGGAGTCACAGCATGAGCGTTGCAGCCAATCCCATCCTTGCGCCCCAAACCGGCGCGGGCGCTTCATCTGTCGTCAACCGCTCGGTGGCAGACGGGGCCTTTACCGTAGTGGCTGGCGGCCTGGGTGCCAGTGAGACCGTGACCGCGCAGATCATGGACGCATCCGGCAACTGGCAGACAGTGCCTGCGGCCATTGCCCCCGTTCTCAACAACACCACGGCGGCGCTGACTCTGACCGCGCCCGGCATCTACCGTTTCAGCAAAACCGCCACGGCATCCGCTGTTGGCATCGTCCTGTACAGCTACTAAAAACCAATGCCCAGCGCATACCTTCAGGGCGGCGATCCCGGTGTCTATGGCGTGCAGAGCGCTACCACGCCTCAGATTTTGCAGGCCTCGACGATGATCGACGCCTACCTGAATCGCCCGGCTGGCTTGCTGTACGCGGCGGACGCCACTGGCCAGCCGTGTTTCATGACGGCGCTCAATCCCACGCTGACACTGACGGCGACGGCATCATTTGCGCCTGGCTCGTCGGTAGTGGTTCCGGTCTCCGGGCCAACGGCGGCGCTGTCGGTGGGCGATTGCGTTGTTTTGGACCGGGCCAATGCCGCGCTGTGCGAGGCCGTGCAAGTCATGGCCATTGGATCCGGGAGTCTGACTCTGGGTAGCACGGCCGTAGGCGGCAGCGGGGTTGCCAACACTCACGCCAGTGGCTGCACGATTGACCTGGGCGTGATGATCACGGAAAAACGCTACCTGCCGAAAAGCCGCAGCGAGGTCATGCTGAGCGCCACGCCGGTTGCCCGCATTGTCGGCGGCACCGGGCGCTATGGATACGGACGGCGCGGCGACGCATCCGGCTATGACATGGACACATTCAACCTTCTGGCCAGCCTGAACAAATTCGGCGGGCCTCCAGCATGGGAAATCTGGCCAGCAAATACGGCGGCAGGAATTGACGCCGCCACCGGCCAGCTCTGGGTCCCGGCCGGCGTGATGCTGGCTTACTACACGGAAGTGATCGTGCGGTATGTCGGAGGGTATCAATACAGCAATTTGCCGCCAGCCATCAAACAGGCCACGGCAAATCTGATTCAGGCCATCGGCAACGTGACCCAGATGGGCAACATGAAATCCATGAAGGCAGGCGATACCGCGGTTCAACGCTTTGCCGCGACCTTGATAGATGACGACACCAAGGCCATGCTGGCGCCGTACCGCGCCCGGGCGTTCGCCTGATGTCGTTCATGTATCCGCGCACGCTGACCGTGACCCGGCCAGTGCTGTCTACCGCTGTCGGTGCTCAGGGCTATGGCGGCGTGACTTCGGCGGCCGAAACAACCGTGGCGACCGGCATACCGGCATCGATTCAGTACTACAAGCGCAATGACTCTGGCGAGCTCTCGCTACCGGCCAATGCGGGGAAAAGCCTCTGGCGCGTCATGGTGCCGCCGGCATCGGCCGCGTTGGGCCTGTTCCAGACGCGCGACATTCTCACCGACGACCTGGGCCAGCGCTACCAGGTGGCCGTGCCGTACTGGAATTCCATGGGGCATGCCCTCATCGCTGAGCGCCTGGAGGCGTAATGGCCGATCAGACTGACGTAGAAACCAGCCTTGTCAATTTGCTGGTCGGCGTTGCCTATCCCAATGGGACGTCTCAGGCGCCAGGCCAAGGCTATCCGGTATTGGCAATGCCGGGCTGGCCGACACCAGAGACCGTAGACGCAACAATGGCTACGGGAAAAATCTGTTGCTGGGTTTATTCGAGGCCAGAGGTGCGCGAAACCACACGGTTTCCCTACCAATGGCAGACGCAAGGCATCACGCCGGCCACCATCACGGCGACGGTATCCGGGAACACGGTGACCATAGGCGGCGCAATGCCCAGCCCGTTTTCTGCGCACAACGTCTTTGTGCTGATGGGCGGCCAAGCCTTTGGGTATGCCGTTCAAGCCTCCGACACGCTGAGCACCATCGCGGCCGCGCTGGCCAGCCAGATCAACGCGGTCTACGCGGGCACGTCAAGCGCGGGGCCAGTACTTACCGTCGGCAAGGGCCCGCTGCCCATAGCCCGGGTCGGTACGGTAGGCCAGAGCGTGCTGGAAATCGGGCGCTTTGAGCAGCAATTCCAGATCTGCATTGCCGCCAGCACGCCGGCTGCGCGTACCGCGCTTTCGGCGGCCGTCATGCCGGTGCTGATGGCGACGAGCTGGCTGACCATGCCAGACGGCACGGCAGCGCGGTTGCGCGTGAAGTCTCCGGTAGACGTTGACAGCAGCCAGAAAGTAGCGGTTTACCGCAGAGACATCCGGGTGGCCGTGGAGTATGCGGTGACCCAGACCCAAAGCACGGCAACGGTTGAGGCTGTGCCGACTACGTTCACCGGCACCTATGCAAGTGCCATTCCTTCCAGGAGTTTCTAACCATGTCCCCCTATGCCTTGACCGTGATTCACGACTTCGAAAGCTACAAGCGCGGCGATCAGATCACCGACGACGACGAGATCGCCCGCGTGAGTGCTGGCGAGAACGCGCACCACTGCCACAAGGTGGCCATGCCGCCGGCTCCCGCGCCCGTGGCAAAGAAATCCGCCGAATAAATCAGCCTTCCGATTCAACCAGAGCCGCCCACTGAGGCGGCTTTTTCTTTGGGAAATCCATCATGCCTCTCTACCAAGTAGGTTCGCTCAACACCGCAGCCCTGACGGCGCCCGGGGAATACGTCCAGATCGTGCCGCCGACCACCCGCTACATCAATGGCGTGCCAACCAACATTCTGGGCATTGTGGGCCTGGGCTCTTGGGGCCCGGTCAACAGCGCCTACCTGATCGGCTCCCCGCAAGATCAGGGGAACTACTTGGGCAACCCTGTGGTTCGCAGCTTTGACTTGTCCACCGCTGTGTCTGTCGCCCTGCAGCTGGGTCAAGCCAACATCCGTGCCGTGCGCGTCACCGATGGCACCGATACCGCGGCGACCGCCAACCTGCTGGACGTGACGCCCGTTACCGGCGCCGTGCTGACCGCCTACTACACCGGCATCGTCGGCAACACGCTGACGGCCGTGATCGGCTCTGGCACCGTCAAAAACAGCTACAAGCTGACCATTGCGCGGCCCGGCTACACCAGCGAGGCCTTCGACAACATCCTGGCCGGCGTGAGCGGCGGAACCGTGACGGCTGGCACCGGCTACACGTCAACCCCTGCCGTGACGATTTCTGCACCCCAGACTTCTGGCGGCGTGCAGGCGACTGGCTCGGTCTCGCTGAAAGTCATTTCTGCCAACGTGACCGGCGGCGGCGCTTCGGGCGGTACCGGCTACGTGACCAACGACACGGTGACGCTACCCAACGGCGTGATTCTGACCGTGACGGCATCGGCTGGCGTGATCACCGCCCTGGCTGTGACCAACGCGGGCGGCCTGAGCGGCGCGGCACCCACCAATCCCTCGGCTCCCACGTCGACCTCCGGCGCAGGCATCGGCGCCCTGATCAATCTGGTCTGGGGCCTTGGCACTTTCACCGTGACCAATCCCGGCAGCGGCTACACCAGCGCAACGGCCACCCTGACCGGTGGCGGCGGCACCTCTGGCGCGATTACCGTCAGCACCTCGATCTGGCTCAACCTGGTCAATGCCGTGAACAACGGCAACAGCGTCACCCGCGGGCCTTCGCAGCTATGCGTAGCTTCGGTCGGCGCACTGGCGGCCACGACCCCGAACACCACGACCACCTTTACCCTGTCTGGCGGCACGGATGGCGCATCTGGCGCCGGCAGTTCTACCCTGATAGGCACTGACGGCAATACCCGCACCGGCATGTACGCGCTGCGCGGCACCGGCATTCAGACGCTCAACCTGGTCGACCACGTTGATTCCACCGCATGGGGCACGATTGCCGGCTATGGCCAGCAGGAGGGCATCTTCGTAGGCTCGCAAGCCTCTCCCGGCGCGTCCTACAGCACCACCAGCGGCCTGTTGAACTCTGCTGGAGCCGATTCCCCTTGGCTCAAAATCTGCGTGGGCGATTGGGTCTACTGGAATGACCAGGTGAACGGCGTCCAGCGCCTGCTGTCCCCGGTTACTTTCTGGGCACCGCTTCGCGCATCGCTGGCCCCCTACATGACCACGCTTAACAAGCCGGTCTTGAACCTGATCGGCACTCAGCGCGCCGTGCAAAAGCTGCCCTACAGCAATGCCGAACTCGGCGCGGCTGCCGTGGCCCGGCTGGATTACATCGCCAACCCGTCGGCTGGCGGAAACTACTTCAGCTTCCAGACCGACCGCAACGCCAGCAGCGACCCGACCCGCAACGGCGAGAACTACACGACGATGACCAACTTCATCGCCTTGACCCTGGCCAGCGCGTTCGGTTTCTGCATCGGCTTGCCCCAGACGCCATCGCTGCGCACACAGGTCCAAAACACCATCCAGTCGTTCCTGATGAACCTCTGGAAGCCGGGCAGCGGGCCTTCGATGATCGGCGACGTCAACAACCCGAACACCGTCCCTTTCTCGGTACAGATCAACGCCAACAACAACCCGAGCAGCCAAGTGGCGCTGGGCTACATGAGCTGCTACGTCAAGGTCACGTATCTGTCCATCGTGCGCTACTTCATCGTGTCGCTGGAAGGCGGCCAATCGGTGTCGGTGACCGTCAGCCCGAATCCTTCGTTCTAAACCCCGCGTCAAACCCATAGGGCCCGCCATGCGCGGGCTCTTTTCTTTCAGGAGTTCCCATGGCAGGCACCAACCAATTCAACATCGGGCGCGACGCGCAGTTGACCATCAACGGCAGCGCGGGCCCGATGACTTTCAACATCATCACGGAATTCGACGCCAAGCCCCAATACAAGAGCTTGGAATCGGACGCCATCGACGGCACCCAGCGCTTCCGCGATCTGCCCATGGGCCATTCCGGTTCGTTTTCGCTGGACCGCGCTGACTCGAGCGTGACCGACTACTTCGCCGGGCAAGAAGCCAACTTCTTTGCTGGCCTGCTGCCAGACCAAGTGACCATCACCCAGACGATCACCGAAGCGTCTGGTGCCGTGACCCAGTATCAGTACACGGGCGTGGCGCTCCAACTTGAGGACGCCGGCAACTGGAAAGGCCTGGAAAAGATCACCCAGAAGATCAACTGGCGCGCGACCCGCATGCTCAAAGTGAGCTGATCCGGTCAAGCCAAAAACTAAAAACATGGAGCAAAAATGGCAACAGTGAAGATGAACCAATCTGGCGCGGCTCAGTCCGCCTCCCCATCGACAGCCGTCATTGCGGCAGCGGTAAGCGAAAACACAATTCACGACGCGCGAGGCCGCGCTATCGTGCTTGGCAAGCCGGGGCCTTTGGAGCAATACAGGCTAGTGGAGGCGGCTGGAGAATCGGCAGGAAACAGCACCTACATGTCGATGATTTTGCCGCTGATCTACGTCAAGAGCATTGAGGGCGCAATCGTCCCAAATATCCACAAAAAAGCGCACATTGAAGCGCTTATTCAGCGCTTGGATGATGATGGCATCAACGCCGTTATGAAAGCCGTAAGCGAACTGTACGGATCGCAAGACCCGGAAGCTGACAAGGCCACCTTAAAAAACTAGCCACGGCCACGCCTGTAAAAGAATGCCTTTGGCTTGTAAAGAATGGCGTTCCATTTGACGTGGCCTTTCAGCTAGACGATTTGATGCGCGCGGCTTGGTGCATCATTTTTTCCGAAATGGAAGGTGCAAAGTTTGACTGGTCTTCGATGCAGTACGAAAGGCCGAGCTGATTATGGAATTTACCCGACTTGGGCATTTTGCGGCTCACCTTTTGTCGCTTGAGGTCAAAGCCACCGTCGCGGCGCATCACGGTCTTAAGCAGGCGGCAATGCTGGTGGAAAAAACCGCCAAAGACGAATTTGGAACATTGCAGCCGGAAGCCGGCGATTTCCCGACTTGGGCGGAGCTAAAACCTGAGACTATTGACGACAAAGTGCGCCAGGGATACGAAGTCAATTCCGACGGTAGCCCGTTGGTGCGGACCCATGATCTGCAGAACTCAATTTCTCATGAAGTCAGCGGGTTCGATGCCATAGTTGGTTCTGATTCAGACGTCATGGTTTATCAAGAACTGGGCACAGAAAAAATACCTCCGCGCCCTGTTCTTGGCCCTGCCGCAGTAAACACCGAAAAAAAGGTTGGCGCGATTCTTGGACACGCTATCGGCAGATCGCTTGCGGGCTTGTCGATGATTGAGTATGGCGGCGAAGGGCTTTTCAGCAAGCTTGAATCAAAGTAGCTACATCAGGCAGTAGGCCAGCACGCCAACCGCAAAAAGCATCAGCAAGCCAATTGCCAAGAGCGCCAGCGACATCACCAATAGCTGGAATCGAGCCAGCATCGGCATCTTGTACTTGAACCCAAAAACAGGCAGGCGCGGAGACATCTGCGTGATCCTTGGGTACTGTACCGCAGCGAAATGATCGGCCGCCCAAACGTGTAATTTATTGCGCAGAGTCATGGAAAGCCACCAATCCTATGTTTGAAGCTTACAAAATCGGCATCAAGCTGAGTTTAATTGATCACGTCAGTCGTGGTCTGGTTTCGATGTCGCGCGGCTTCATGAAGAGTGAGGCTGACGCCGCAAGGCTCGAATCTCGTATTTTGAGCATTCAGAAAACCGCTCTTAAGAGCGGGGCAATGCTCGGGGTTGGCGTTGGCATGTTTGCCATGCTGGAAGGCCCATACAAAGAAGCAAAAAAGCTTGCCCAGGCTCAGGCAGATTTCAGCACAATGAACCTGTCTGCGGCTGACAATGCGGCTGCCTTTGCACAGGCGGCAACGTTGTCTCACAAAGTTTTGGGAAGCACGATTACCCAGAACGTCAAAAACATTCAAGATCTGCATACGGCGTTTGGTGACCTTCACCACGCACTGGAAACTTCCGAGCTTTTTACAAAAATGTCGATTGTTGGCCGTGTTGCCAATGGCGGCAAAGACGTTGATGGCCTCATCATGTCCGCCGCAAAAGCCCTTGAGCATCGCGGTGGAAAGGTTGTGAACAGCACCCCGGAATTTGAATCTGAAGCCAACATGATGACCCAAGTCATGTTGGGTACAAAAATGCGAGTTTCGCCCAGGGATTACCTGACGGCGTCTGGCACCGGGAAAATGGCCTATCAGCTATTTGACAAGGAATACCTGTACGGGGTGTTTGCCGGGTTAATGTCTTTCATGGGTGGGAATAAAGCTGGCACTTCGGCTATGACGGCGTTTAGCTCGCTGATCGGTGGCCATATGGACAGCAAAGGCAAAGGATTCCTGTCGGAAATTGGCCTTTGGACTGAAGGGGTAAGCCCTAAGCGACTCAAGATGATGCGCGAAGCCACCAAAGGCCTGAGCAAAGAGGAGATGAAAGAGTTTGGATTTCTGATGCCAACTACTGGCGGATTGTCTGATGTGAATTCGGAGCTTTACGCTCACAGGCCGGACATATTCATTTCGACAGTTTTGGTGCCGGCAATCAAGCGGCGGTTTGGCATGGACCTCAGCGATGATCAGTTGGCATTGCTTGTGGCAAAAAACTTCAACCGTGCGACTGGAGACTTCATTGGCAATCAAATCACGATGGCGCCAAAGCTTAACAAAGACGCCGGGATATTTCGAAAGACAGCGACGATTGGAGAAGGTCTTGCCTCCTACATGAAATCTCCGGCTGGAGCTGAAATTGCAGCCAGTGCCGCATGGGAGAATTTTTTAGCCATGTTCGGGACGGTATACCTTCCGGCCATAACGAGCGGCATGCTAAAACTTGCCGGCGTCCTTGATAGTTTTTCCGGCTTTGTCGAACGAAACCCCACTTTGGTCAAGGGTCTGGTTGGGGTATTCGCCGCAATTGCGGGGCTTGCAGTGGTCGGCGGAACGCTTGGCCTTATCTCTGCCGCATTCTCTGGGATTGGCGTGGCCATGACGTTTTTTGGTGGGGGCGTGGTCATGACTACCATCGCGGCCGCTTTTACGACGATCGGGGCCGTCATTGGGCCTGTCGTGGTTGGCATTGGCGCTCTGGCCGCCCTGTTCTATGGGTTGAGCAAAATTCCAGCAGTTGGACGCCCTGAAAGCCACAATTCACTTGAAGATTTTTACGCCGGCAGAGGGAATCAGTCTAGTCGCTACTATGGACTCAATTCAAAAGGCGGCGCTGGGCGTGGTTTTGTAAATCCCGATTTTGTTCGACCGGCGGCAAGTGATGCCGAATCAACGCGCCCCGTGCAATTGGTGCTTCGAGATGGCGGCAGAGTGCTGGCAGACGTTGTTTCAAGTCAACAGGCCAGGGGCGTCATGAATAACGCTTCCGCTGGTGGATATGAACTTGGCCTTCATCAGCCCGGCATGAATCTGAGGACAAATTGATGTCGCTGACACTCGGCACCTTCGTGTTCCAAGATTTCGAGATTCCGGAACACATCGCCTTTGGCGGCGAGCAGCGCCTGGCAGTAAAAAAGCTGGTCGGCGGCGCGCGGGTAATCGACGCCATGGGCTACGACCCGCACCCGGTTTCATGGAGCGGCGTGTTCTTTGGCCCGCAGGCCATGGCGCGCGCGCAGACCCTCAAGGCCATGGCAATTGCCGGGCAGGCCTGGGGCTTGACGTGGGACCAGAACAGCTACCAGGTGGTGATCCAGGCCTTTGAGCCTGATTTCCGCAAGGCGTACCACATCCCCTACACCATCAACTGCGAGGTGGTGACGGACAACTTCGGCACATCCTCGGCCACGGCTGCCGGCCTGAATGACTCGATCACGGCGGACGCCGGTACCGCATTGGGCATCTGCACCGCTCTGGGCAATTCGCCCCTGACTTCGAGCATGAGCACGCTCAGCAGCGCCATTTCGGCAGTATCGAATTTTGCCAATGCTGCCAACAGCACCATTGCCGGGGTTTTGGGCCCGCTGCAGGCCGTGCAGACCCAAACCAGCACCCTGATTGCCCAGACCGAAAAGACGCTGGCCAATGTGGCGACGGTGGGCGGAATGCTGCCCAACAACCCGATTGCCAAAACCGTGGCGCAGATCAGCGCCTACACGTCGGCAGCGCAAAGCCAGCCCATGCTGGTGCAGCTCAGCGGCGTGCTGGGGCGCATCGGCGTGAATCTTGGCCAAGTCAATTCCAGCGTCCGAACGGTCACGGTGCCCGGCGGCAACCTCTACGACATCGCGGCCAAGCAATACGGCGATGCCAGCGCCTGGAAAGTGATCTCCCAAGCCAATCCCGTCCTAAACGGCGACCCGCAATTGAGCGGCATCACTACCCTCGTGATTCCGCCCTACAACAGCAGCGTAGTGTGAGAAGCAATCCAGACATTGGCGGGACCGCCCGCGCGCCACGCGCCATCGTCATGGTGGGCCCATCTCAGGGCGCCATGGTGAAGATGCCGTACCTGACATGCGATGTGAGCAACAACAACATGTCGAGCGCCGACACGTTCCATGTCGCGCTGCCAATATCCACGTTGCCGGCCGGGTATGACGCCAATTGGTTTTCGAGCCAGCAGGACATGTACGTGCAGGTCTACATGGGCATGCCGCCCAACCCGGCGCCTGGCCAGTTCACCACGGCGGACCTGACAAGCTACATTTTTGGGCAAGTTGACAGTATCGAGTTTGACCCGGCGAACCAGCTGATCATGCTCAGCGGGCGGGATCTGACGCGGGTCTTCATTGACACGAAATCGACCCAGAAATATCAGAACCTGACGAGCTCGCAAATTGCCACCGAGCTAGCGACCGCGCACGGCCTGACGCCGCAAGTCACGGCAACAAAGACTCAGGTCGGCAAGTATTACGACCTAGACCATGTGCAACTCACCGACGAGCGCACCGAATGGGACTTGTTGCTCTACCTGGCCGGTGTCGAAGATTTCATCGTCTACGTGCGCAACCAGACGCTGTATTTTGGGCCCCGGCCTGCCGATGTAGTCGGAAGCAACCCGCAAAGCCTCTACGTGATCAAGTGGCAAAAACCATTTGTCACCAATGCCGGATCGTCGGCTTCACCGGTTGCCAATGTCCAGAGCCTGCAATTCAGCCGGGCGCTCACGGTTTCGCGCGGCGTGCAGGTCGTGATCCGGTCATGGAATCAGAAACAGGCCAAGGGCTTTACCGCTTCATACCCAAGCGGCGGCAAGAGCATCCAGGTCGGGAAAGCGACGCCTTTCGGCGGCGCTCAGGTCTACGTGCGGACCTTTCCCAATTTGACCCAAGACCAGGCGCAAAAAAAGGCCCAGTCTTTGTATGCGGCCATCGTTGCCCATGAAATGAAATTGAAAGCCGAATTGCCCGGCGACACCATCCTCGACACCACGTCGGTGATTCAGGTCACCGGGACCGGCACGGCATACGACCAGATCTACTACCCTGACAGCATCAGCCGGTACATGCATTGGGATGGGGGCTTTTCCATGACGGTATCGGCCAAGAACTTTGCGTCCGACTCACAGGCGACACTATGAACGGACATGCAGAACTCGCCGAAGCGATGAAGCGCCAGGGCGCTGCACCGTTTAACGCTTTTTCGTTCCCGCGGCACGCCAAGGTCAGCAGCTACAACCCCAAGACGTATGCCGTCAAGGTCATGCTGCAGCCGGAAAACGTGGAATCCAACTGGATGCCACTTGGCACTGAAGCCGTGGGCAGCAGCTGGGGCATCGCAGTAGGCCCGCAGATCGGCGACATGGTGGTAGTGGTGTTCCCAGAAGGGGACTTCAATTCCGGCGTGGTCATGGCCCGGCTGTATTCGACCCAGCAGCTGCCGCCCGTGGTCAACAGCGGAGAAATGGTTATCCAGCACAGTAGCGGATCATTTCTCAAGTTCAATGCGGACGGCTCCATCACGCTGAATGGCGCTGGCAACCTCAACATCACGGCACCAGCCGTCAACATCACCGGGCCGGTAAACGTCACGGGGCCTATCACTGCCACCGGGACCATTCAAGCGCCTACTGTGGTGGGAACGACCAACGTCACTTTCGGCGGCAAATCGGGCATTGCCCACACGCACGGCGGCGTCCAGACCGGCGCAGGAAATACAGGGGCTCCAAATTAAATGCAAGACCTCTACCATTTCTGGGGCGGCGACTTGGCGGTATCGGCCAACGGCGATCTGCTGGTCACGGACCCAACGACGACGGGCGAGCAGCGCGTGCTGCGCCGCCTCTTGACCAATCCGACGCTCAACGACGCCAACGGCCAACCCCAGGCGAGCGCCGACTACACCTTTGCCCCCAGCTATGGCGCAGGCCTTCCGCGTGCCGTGGGCATGCCGGTAAACATCGCGGCCAGCACAGCCTTGATCGCCAGCCAGATGGCGCAAGAAGCCGCGGTAAGCCAGACCCCGGCGCCAGTGATCCAGATCACGCCGATCCAGTCGGGCGTGAACGCTTTCATCATGTACAACGACGCCGCCAGCAAGCTGCCCGTGGTGCTCAACTTTGACGTGACGCAATAAAAATGGCCAACCTGCAAACCCAGTCTTTTGCGACCATCGTCACCAACTTTGCCAGCGCGGTGCAGGGCGCGGCGTCTGCGCTGCTCAATTTCAGCACTGGCTCGGTGCTCAAAGCCATTGGGCAAGCCACGGCAGGCGTGGCGCTCTGGCTGCAGGGCCTGATCATGACCCTGCTTGCCGTGACGCGGCTTTCCACGTCCAGCGGGACGGATGTGGATTCGTTCCTGGCCGACTTTGGTTTTGCCCGGCTGCCCGCTGTGGCCGCTACTGGAGTGGTGACATTTTCCCGGTTCACCAACACCAACCAGGCGGTAATCCCGGTGGGCTCCTTGGTGCAGTCAAGCGACGGCACTCAGCAATTCATCATCAAGGCTGACACCACGAACGCGGCCTACAGCGCCACGGTGATTTCCGGCGGCGGATTCATCATCCCGGCCGGCACTACCAGCATCACGGCGACGGCAACCAGCATCACGGCGGGCCCCAGCGGCTATCCTGACGCGACAGGCAACGTGGCGGCCAACACCATCACGGCCTTGGTGCAGCCCATCCAGTATGTGGACACCGTGAACAACGCGGCCGCGCTGACCAATGGTGCAAACCCGGAAAGCGATTCCGCCGTCCGGGCGCGGTTTGTACTCTGGATTAACTCGCTGGCAGAAGGCACCGTCGCGGCCATTCAGACCGCCATTGCGGGTGTTCAATCCGGCCTGGCCTACCTGGTGATCGAAAACACACAATACAACGGCACCACGCAGCAAGGCTATTTCACGGTCATCATCGACGACGGCACTGGATACCCGTCTTCGCAGCTGCAGACCAACGTCGGCAACGCCATCAACGCGATCCGGCCCTTGGGCTCGACCTACAGCGTGCATGCTCCTGTCGTGGTCAGCGCATCGGTGGCAATGACGATTTCCACGGCAAGCGGATACCTGCACTCGGCGGTCACGGCCATTGTCCAAGCCGCGATCCAGTCCTACATCAACACGCTGGGCATCGGCGCTACTCTAAGCTACACCAAGCTGGCCCAGGTTGCCTACGACGCATCGCCGGGCGTGACGGCCGTTACCACTGGCTACACGGTCAACAGCGGCACGGCAGACGTTGCCGTGACCAACCTGCAAGTAATCAAGGCCTCAACCGTGACGGTGAGCTGATATGGCCACAGGCGACCAAAACGACATTTTCGGCAGGCTCAACAGCCTGCTGCCCAGCCGCTGGTTTGTCGGCAGCACGCCGATCAAAGACGCCGTAATGACGGGCATCGCGGCGGTGTTCGCGCAGACCTACGGGCTGTACGCCTATACCAAGCTGCAAACCCGCATTTCGACACTGACAGACGGCTGGATCGACACCGCAGCAGCGGACTATTTCGGCACCGGGCTGACGCGCAATCTCGGGGAATCAGATGCTGCCTACTTGGCGCGCGTGAAAGCCAATTTGCTGGCCCCGCGCACCGCGCGCCCGGCAATGGTTACCGTGCTGACTCGGCTGACAGGCCGGGTGCCGACGATCTGGGAGCCAAACAACCCGGCGGACATGGGTGCCATGAACGCGCCAAAGTCACCGGGGTATTGCGGCGTGGCCCGGTTTGGATCAATGGCGGTACCGTTTAACGCATTGATTCTGGCGTTTCGGCCAATGGTCACCGGCCAGGTCTCGGCAGGCGCGGCATTCAGCAACGCGCCCAAGCTGTCCGCCATGAACACCCCGCTTTCCCAGGGCTACACCGGATCGCTCGGCTCGCAGTCTTCAAGCGCGACGGATGCTGCCATTTACGCGGCGGTCAACGCCACCAGGCCGGCCGCTTCCGTGGTGGGCGTCTCGATCAGCAACTAGACCAACACTTTCAGCAAACCCAGCCCGCCGCGTGCGGGCTTTTTTCATTGGAGACCAATACATGGATCGCGTCGAAACCTACGTCGGACAGTCAATCTACGAGTGGTATTTCAGCAAGCAGGCCCAGAACGACATGGTGGGCCTTGGCCGCCTTTCCGCCGCGCTCATGGGCACCGCTGGAATGGTCAATGGCTTGGGCTGCACCCAGACCACGGTCGCCTCCATGCAGGTTTCCATCGGTCAGGGTGAGCTCTACCAGCTGGCCAGCCTCGAAGCAACGGTTTGCGGCACGCTGCCCGTGAACACCACGGACCAAGTTCTCAAGCAAGGCATCCTGCTGGGCTCGGCCGCCCCGTACAACCTTCCGGCCAGCAGCACCTTTGCCACGCCTGGCAGCTCGGGCCAGTCCATCAATTACTTGATTGAGGCCCAATATCAGGATCAGGACGTCAGCGTCGACCCGACCACTGGCGCTACACCGGTCACGCTGAATTTCTACAACTCGTCCAATCCTTCGACGCCTTGGAGCGGCCCCAACAACACGGGCGCCAGCAGCAACACTTTCCGCAAAGGTGTCATTGCTTGGCAAGTTAAGGCCGGAACTGCGGCCACCACCGGCACACAGACCACGCCATCGCCGGATTCCGGCTGGATCGGGCTGTACGTGGTCACGGTGGCCTATGGTGCTTCCAGCATCACAAACAGCAACATTGCCGTTTACCCTGGCGCGCCTTTCATTGCCAGCGGCGGCGTGATTGCTGGCGGCCTGCAAGGCAACGGCTTTGTTATTTCGACCGCTGGCGGCACGTCTGACGCCTTGACCGGCAGCTACTCGCCCGGAATTACCGCTGTGACCAATGGCATGAGCTTGTTGCTGCGCGCCGGAGCGGCGAATGCAACGACCACGCCCACCTTTACGCCGAACAGCGGCGTCATTGGCGCTGTGACCATCGTCAAAGGCAGCGGCACGCCATTGAATCCCGGCGACATTGCAGGTGCCGGGCATTGGATCGAACTCCAATACGACTCAAGCCTCGCAAAATGGGTGTTGCTCAACCCGGCCACTGGGGCCGCACCGGCAAGCTCTGCGCCTGTCGGCTCTGTGCGCAACTTGAAGATGTCCATTGCGGCTGCAAGCGCTACCGCAACGCTGACCGCTGACGAAATCATCGTTGAAGCGGCCCTTGGCGGAGCATCCTACAAACTTGCCAGTTTCAACAAGACGATCAACCTTGCCACCACGGGCGCGGGCGGCATGGACACCGGCACGGCGCCTGTCTCTGGGTATGTCGCGGTCTACGCCTTTTACAACCCGGCCACTGGATCGTCCGCGCTGGTGGGATACAACGCCACCTCCGCTGTCGCGCCAAACATTTACGGCGGTGCCAATGCGCCCAGCGGCTACACCGCCAGCGCCTTAATTTCCGTTTGGCCAACCAATGCCAGCAGCCAGTTTGTAGCCGGGCTCCAGCGTGACCGAAAGGTGTCAATTGGTGGCGTCACCGTATTGACTTCTGGATCGAATCAAGCGTCGTATGCATCGCTGTCGATTTCTGTTGCAGCGCCCAAAAACGCGCTGGCCGTAAGCGGTTGTATCAATGTGACATCCACGTCTTCTACTTTCTGCACTGGCGCGGTGACGCCGGACGGAACAAGCGACATTCAACAAATTGCAGCCAGCAACGTGGTTCAAATACTAGCGCCATTTCGCGATTTGCCAATTTTGACCGCTCAAACGCTGTATTACGCGGCTTTTGTCAACGCCGGTACTCCGTCGATTTCCGTTGTTGTATCTGGCTACACCTTTTAAGGGCCATCCATGACCACAGTATTTGTCCAGTTCTCTGATTCCAGCCAGACCAAAGTGCAGACCGTTTTTGGCTGCGCTCAAGACCCTGCCGCATGGCCCAACCAGGCCACCATCGCAGACACCGACCCGCGCTACTTGGCCTTCATCAATCCCGCTGGCACGCCTGCCGCCATCAAAGCCGCAGCTGTGGCCGCGCTCTTCGCCTCCTACCAGGCGGCATGCGCGGCCAACGTGAGCTTTACCAGCGCGGGCGGCGTCACCAAGACTTACCAGGCCGACCAACAGAGCGTATTCAACCTGCAGGCCTCCCTGCTGGGCTGCCAGAAGGCTCAGGCCACACCGCCGGGCTTTTTCTGGGTTGCCGCCGACAACACCCAGGTGCCGTTCACCTTTGCCGACCTGCAAGGACTGGCCCAAGCCATCTTTGAACAAAGCGCGGTTGCATTCGCTTCGTATCAAACCGCCAAAGCCGCTCTCGGTTGACGGGTCGGCACCCGGAGACATGCCCGCCGCGCGCGGGCGTTTTTTCGTCCAAAAACTACAGGATCAAAGATGCCGCCACCAGAAGACAGGCTAGCCGCCCTCGAAAGCAAGTTCGACGATTTCCAAGCGACTGCCACCCACCGATTCGACGAGGGCAAGGAACGCATGGACCGCTTCGAGCGCATGCTCACCGCCAACAGCGAGATGGTGCGCGAGAACACCCTGCTGACTCGCAGCATCAGCGACAACACGGCAGGCTTCGTGGCTTTCCAAAACGACCTGATCGACGGCACGCGGTTTCTCTGCCGGTGCGCGCGCGGAGTGTCGTGGTTGCTCAAGACGGTCAAGGAAAACGTGCTCACGTTGATCCTGGTTGCCGTGATCGTGTCCTGGGCCCTGCATCTGCCGATTCCCGACTCCCTGATGAAACTGATCAAGCTGATTGCGGCTTGAGAAAGGCCTCCCCATGAAACAGCAGTTGACGCAACAGCTCGAGCAAGACGAGGGCACCAGCGCGACGGTCTACCAGGACCAATTCGGATTTTGGACGCTGGGCACCGGCCGCTTGGTTGACAAACGCAAGCCCGGCGCCGGCCTGCGCCAGGTCGAGATCGACTTCATGCTGCAAAACGACATTGATGACCGCATCAACGCCGTCGGCAAAGCGCTCCCGTGGTTTCAGAACCTTGACGATGCCCGCCAAGGCGTGCTGCTCAACATGGCTTTCCAGCTGGGCACCGATGGCCTGCTGGCCTTCCACACCACGCTGGGCCATGTCCAGGCCGGGAACTACGCCCAAGCCGCTGCCGACATGCTGCAAAGCCCCTGGGCAAGCCAGACGCCGGGGCGCGCCAAGCGCCTGTCCACCCAGATGGAAACCGGCATCTGGCAGTACGCCAACCCGACCACTGAGGTGGATTCGTGATCAAGGCCGCCGCCCTGGTACTGACTGCGGCGCTTTCAGCGCCTGCCGACACTGACCGCCTCAAGATCATCCTTGTGGCCCCGGGTAGCCGATTCCAGTGCACCAGCCCGAACGGCTGCGTGGTCATGGATGCCAACACCCTCCCGAAGGTGATCAAGGCCGCGCGCGACCGCGGGCAAAGCGATTGCGAAAAGGCAATATGAGCCGATTGTCCAGAAAGCTGCGCAAGTGGGCCCACCCCGCCAGCGGGCAGGAGGGCCTGAGCTACTGGTGTCAGGGTTGCGTGTCGATGCATTCGATCCGCACCAAAGGCGCGGGCGCGTGGACATGGAACGGCGACGTTGAAAAGCCTGTTTTTGGGCCGTCTGTTCTTACCACCTATGAGGCCGTGCCGGACGCTGAGCCCGGTTTTGAGGAATGGCGCACAAAACGCACCTGCCATACCTTTGTCGGCTGCAACGGCGCCCAGCCCGGCGAAGTGATTTTCCTGGGCGACTGCACCCACCCGCTGGCCGGCACCGTCCAACCGTTTCCCGACCTGCCGGACTACATGCAGGACCAGGGCGAAGACACCAGCCACTCGATTTAACCAATCCTCCACTCCATTGGGCCCGCCGCGTGCGGGCTTTTTTATGCCCGTAACCGAAACCCACGAAGAAAAAGAAACCCTGTCGGTAAGCGTCTTGCTGCCCGGCCATGAAACCAGGGGATCTGCATCTGCCCTGTTCACGCGCACCAAAAAAGAATTGGCTGCCCGCGACGGAAATCGCTGCTGGATTTCTGGCGAAACACCGGAAGAGGCCGGGCCACTGGAAGCGCATCACTTCCCCTTGGAATGGTCGACCGCCATGGCCATTGACTTTGCCAGGGTGCGCGCCGATTGCGAGGCCGGTGAATTCGGCTTGACCCAAGGCCAGCGCGACGCCGCCAAAGCATTCGATTGGTCAACCTTTGACCCGGCTGACCCATATTCCTTCGTTGACAACATGCTTGTCAACGGCGTGCTGCTGGCCAAGCGATTCCACACGGCCAAAGACAGCGGCATTCACACCCTGCCGCACCCCCTGTGGATTTTTCAAAGGTACGCCCGCGAAGGCTACAAGTTTTCGGACGTGGAAATTATCCACCACGAACAGTAGCCCGAATGATCGCCGCCCTGCTGATTGCTATCGCATTGGTAGCGAGCACTCCGCACAAAAGCTGTCACTACAGCGCTTTTCCCGAATTCGACACCAGCGGCCCAAGCCCGGTGATCGACGGCATTTCTGCCAAAACAACCTGCACTTTTTGAAGGACCAACCATGCCTCGCAACACCCTGCTTTTGCTCTGCTCCCTGATCGCCGTGATTGTCGGCCTGCTGGTGAGCTATTTCCCGCCCGCCCAAAACGCGGTGTCGATCTGGAGCCTGGTTTCCATGGCCGTGGGCTACGGCATCCGGGATCTGTTTGCCGCCGACGCGCCTGCAGCCTCCACCCCAGACCTGCAGCCAGCGGCGGCTCCTGCAGCTCCGACCGCAACCCAATAACGGGAAGCGGGCGCCCGATTTCGCCCGCAAAAACTTGGAGATTCAGATGAAGAAGTTCTTTTTGTTCCTTGCCGCCGCTGTCCTGGCGCTGGCTTTCGCCGCGTGCACCACGACCGGAGCGCCCAACGCCACCCAGGTGCAAGCCATCCAGCAAGCCTGCGCCATCGATGCCGGCGTGCGGCCCAGCGTGACCGTGCTGCTGTCCATTCCCGGCCTGGCCACCGTCCAGGAGGTTGCGGCCGTTGCCGCCGCTCGAGCGGTGATTGACCCCATTTGCGCCAATCCCGCGGGCTCCGCGCAGGCCAACAGCCTGGCAGTGCTGAGTTCCGCGACCGGTCAGGTGACGTCGATTCTGATCCAGTTGCAGGCCCGAAAAGCTGGCTCAGTACCGGCACCGGTCGCCGCCGCGTCTTCGTGATCACCGTCCTGCAGTCGGCCCAGCTCGCCAGCGCAACCTATGCTGGCGTGCCTGCGGATTGGGATCGCCTGATCCAGACCGGGGATTTTGTTGGCGGCCTCAAAACCATCGACGGCGCCCAGGTCCTGGCCATCCGGGGCAGCCTGACCGCTGCCGACTGGATGCACGATGCCGAGGCCTGGCCGGAATGGGACCGGGAAATTGGCTTTGTCCACGCCGGCTTTCTGGCGGACGTAGACGACGCCCTGGCCCAGATCGAGCCGCTGCTGACCGGTCCGCTGACCATCCAAGGCCACAGCCTTGGCGGCGCGCGCGCCCGGATCGTGGCGGCCAAGCTGCTGGTGCGCGGCAAAGCAGTCGCCCGGGTGTGCACATTCGGCAGCCCGAAGCCGGGTTTCGCCAACGTCGCGCGGATTCTGCAGAAGAGCGGCTGCGAGCATGTTAGCTATCGCAACCGCAACGACCCGGTGCCGCTGGTGCCGGGCATCCTGCCCGATTGGGTCCATCCCGAGCCGTGGATCGCCATGAACGAAGCGCCGGGCGGCGACGTGCTGGAAGCTCTGCGCGACCACAGCATGGATCTGTACATGCGCGGGGCTGCAAAGGTGTAGCCCCGAACTTGCCAACCTGCCCCAAATCGCAAACTGACCAAAATGCTTGACTGATTTCCAGTTGTCTCCAGTTGCGAAAGCAACCTTGCCCCGCTTCCGGCCTTACCGCTGGGAGCGGGGCTTTTTTGCGTTTGGGCGTGGTGAGTGCGCCAACGGTGCGCCTAGCGATGCGCCTATTGCTACAGCTTTGATAGCTGTAACCCTATGGTGCCCGGGGCCGGAATCGAACCGGCACGCCTTGCGGCGGGGGATTTTGAGTCCCCTGCGTCTACCAATTTCACCACCCGGGCGGCTTGCGCTGTAAGACCGAAATTATGGCACAGTGTGGTGCATGAATTACCCAAGCATTGAAGACGCCATAGGCAAAACGCCGCTTGCCGCTCTGCAGCGGATCGGCTCAAGGGAAAACGCCGCGCGCGGCAATGTGATCCTTGGCAAGCTCGAGGGCAACAATCCCGCAGGTTCCGTCAAGGACAGGCCTGCGTTGTCGATGATCCGGCGCGCGCAGGAGCGCGGCGAGATCAAGCCCGGTGACACCCTGATTGAAGCTACCTCGGGCAATACCGGAATTGCACTGGCCATGGCTGCTGCCATTAAGGGCTACCGCATGGTGCTCATCATGCCCGAGGACCTGTCGATTGAGCGAGCGCAAACCATGAAGGCCTTCGGCGCCGAACTCATCCTCACGCCCAAGAGCGGGGGCATGGAATACGCGCGCGATCTGGCGGAACAGATGCAGGACGAGGGCAAGGGGCGGATGCTCGACCAGTTCGCCAATGCCGACAACCCGCGCATCCACTACGAGACCACCGGCCCCGAAATCTGGGCCGATACGGCAGGCCGGGTCACGCA
>Ga0208617_1000038_pt1 | contig 55302 bp, 50 predicted proteins | sample CryBogCBE06Nov07_FD_184581 | JGI IMG/M metagenome (GOLD analysis project Ga0208617, IMG submission 184581) | Freshwater microbial communities from Crystal Bog, Wisconsin, USA - CBE06Nov07 (SPAdes) (version 2) | ecosystem: Environmental > Aquatic > Freshwater > Lake | place: Crystal Bog...
CCCTCAGCATCGATGGTCTCTGCTGTTGCGTCTGGGAGGCCGAAGTAGCCCTGCATCACCGGATAGCCCCGAACGATGATCTCGCCTGGCTCACCGGGCTCGCACTCGGCACCATCGGAGTCGACGATGCGAACCTCGAGGTCGGGGATCGCTCGTCCCGACGTCGTGGCGATCACCTCTGCGGGATCGTCGCTCCGACACATCGAGACGACGCCACAGGACTCGGTGAGCCCGTAGGCCGTCAGCACTGTCTCGAAGCCCAGCTCCTCGCGCATGGCGACGACCAGCTCCACTGGGACGACGGCCGCTCCCGTGACGCCGAGGCGCAGTGACGTCAGGTCGACCTGGCTGCGACGAGGATGGGTCAGGATCGATTGATACAGCGTTGGCGGCCCGGGCAGCATGCTCACGCGCTCAGCGTCGATCCGATCGAGGACGATGTCCACGTCGAAGACAGGCTCAGGGATGATCGTCGCCCCTGCCATGAGCGACGCCAGCAGGCCGGCCTTGTAGCCGAAGGTGTGGAAGAAGGGGTTCACCACCAAGTACCGATCGCCCCGCTGGAGCCCCACGATCGAGGCCCAGGTGGCGAAGGTTCGGAGCGTCTGGCCATGGGAGGTCATCACGCCCTTGGGGTTGCCCGTCGTCCCCGAGGTGAAGATCAGGTCAGCGGTGGTCTCGGCACCGATCCCTGCCAGTCGCGCAGCGATCGCCTCAGGGCCAACTGACGGTGCCAGCGCGCGGACGACGGCCAGGGTCGTCACCGTCACGCCGTCTGGCGCTGTCCCGGCCACTTCGCCGCGGAGCAGGACGATCGATCGGAGCTCGCCGCAGTCATGGTCGACGAGCATCCCTGGATAGTCGAACCCGAGGAACCCTCGGACGCTCAGGAGGATCGAGGCTCCCGAGGTCCGCAAGATGTATGCCGCCTCCGATCCCTTGAAGCGGGTGTTGAGGGTCACGATGACCCCTCCGGCGCGAAGCGCACCAAGGGCGCCAAGAATCCACTCGTGGCAGTTCGGCGCCCAGAGGGCAACGCGATCGCCCGGCTCGAGCCCGGAGGCGATCAACCCGCGGGCAACCTCATCGACCTGGGCGGCCAGGTCCGCAAAGCTGAGTCGAACATCGCCATCGACGACTGCCTCGTCATCTCCGAAGCGGGCCGCCGCCCACTCAACGAGCGCCGGGATCGTGCCCCAGACCAGATCCCCTCGGGGATCCTCCGCCTCCCCGATCTCGAAGGTCGCCCGATCGATCATGGGTGTTGGCTCGAGACTGAGATGATCTCGCCGCTCAGATATGACGAGTAGTCCGAGGCCAAGAACGCCACCACGGCTGCGATCTCCCAGACCTCGGCACCCCGATGGAAGAGCTCACGGTTCCGCAGCAGCGCAAGGTCCTCGTCGCTGATCACCCGGTTCAAGAACGGGTGCTCGGCGAGCGACGGCGAGACCGCGTTCACCCGAACGTTGTGCTCCGCTGCTTCAGCAGCCGAACACCGCGTCAAGGCCATGACGCCAGCCTTGGCCGCTGCGTAGTGCGCTTGACCTGGTTGCGCTCGCCACCCGAGCACGGAGGCGTTGTTCACGATCACGCCCGACTTGGCCGCGTATATGTGCTTGAGGACTGCCCGGGTGCACCGGAACGTTCCCGTCAAGGTGACGTCCAAGACCTTCGACCACTGCTCATCGGTCATGTCGACGATGTTGGACGTCCCACCAAGTCCAGCGTTGTTCACCGCGACGTCGATGCGACCGTAGCGAGCAATCACCGCGTCGTAGAGGGCGACCACCTGCTCCTCGTTCGTGACGTCGCACGGCACCGCGAGCACCTCGGCATCGAACTGGGTGCGCAGTTCAGCCGCGGTCTCCTCGAGGCGGCGTGGGTGGGCATCGGAGATGACGACCGTCGCCCCCTCTTCGAGGCAGCGGCGAGCCGTCGTCTGTCCAATACCCGTTCCCGCTGCCGCGGTGATCACGACGATCTTCCCCGCGAGGAGACCATGTCCGCCGGTCTCGTCGGGCACCGGCGTCGGCGCCGTTCGGTGGTTGAGGCTCATGACTGCTCCGTTCGTCGGTGGGGTGCGCCCATCACTGGGGCTTGGGCTCAGGGGCGAGGCCGAGGACTCGCTCACCAATGATGTTGCGCTGGATCTGGTTGGAGCCACCGTAGATGGTCTCCGAACGAGAGAAGAGGAAGGTGCGGTGGAAATCACCGAGGTCGTAGTCCTCGCCGACGATGGTGGCCGCAGGTCCCTCGAGGTCCATCATCAACTCGCCGAGGTTCCGGTGCCAACTCGCCCAGAACAACTTGGCGATGCTCGCCTCTGGCGGCGCCGCTGGGCCCTCAACTCCGGTGAGCGATCGAATGGTGTTCATGCGGATGATCTCGAGTTCGGCGTAGCTGCGGGCCAGTCGCTGGCGCCACTGGGGCTGCTCGGTGAGACCGCGCGCGCGAGCGTGCTCGACGACGGCGTCGAACTCCCGGCGGAAACTGAGCAGGTGGCCGAGGAGGCCAACGCCGCGCTCGAAGGCCAAGGTCGCGAGCGCTACCTGCCACCCCTGCCCGGGCTCGCCCACCACGAGATCGGCACGGGTGCGCGCCTCGGTGAAGAAGACCTCGTTGAACTCCGAGGTCTTGGTCAACTGCTTGATGGGGCGGATTTCGACGCCAGGCTGGTCCATGGGGACGAGGAGGTAGGAGAGCCCCTTGTGGCGAACGCTGCCGGGATCGGTGCGGGCCACGACGAAGCACCAGTCGGCTTGGTGGGCGAGCGACGTCCACACCTTCTGCCCTGAGATGACCCACTCATCACCATCGAGCTCCGCCTTGGTCTGCACCGAGGCCAGGTCCGAACCGGCATTGGGCTCGGAGTAGCCCTGGCACCACAGTTCTGCACCCGCCACGATGGGGGGCAAGAACCGCGCCTTCTGCTCATCGGTGCCGTAGTGGATGACCGTTGGGCCGAGGAGACCTTCACCAAGGATGGAGACGCGCCCGGGAGCCTTGGCTCGGACGTACTCTTCGGCGAAGACCACCTGCTCGAGCATCGAGGCTCCACGGCCGCCGTACTCGGTCGGCCAACCAATACAGGTCCAGCCACCGGCGGCGAGTTCGTGCTCCCACGCCTGGCGAACCTCGAACCCGAAGGTCTCGTCACCCGATCCACCTCGACCACCGAGGGCAGCGAACTCGCCGACGTTGTGTTCAGCCATCCACGTGGCGACCTCTTCACGGAACGCGGCGATGTGCGGTGTCTCTTGTGCGACCATGAGCAGGTAGCGTACCGACAATTGCGACTACTGAGCCAAGTGGAGGAGTGCCATGGAGCCGACCCCAACGGTCAACCTGACTGAGGATGAGTGGCGGGCCCGCCTCAGCCCCGACCGCTACGCCATTCTCCGCCAGGCCGCCACAGAGCCCGCAGGCTCAGGGTCGCTCCTCTACGTCGACGCCGAGGGCACCTACACCTGCGCAGGATGCGGCACCCCGCTGTTCACGAGCGACATGAAGTTCGACTCCGGTTGCGGCTGGCCGAGCTTCGACCGGGCCATCGGTGAGGAGCCAGTTGGCACCCGTGAAGACCGGAGCCACGGGATGATCCGGACTGAGATCTTCTGCACCGCGTGCGGTGGGCACCTGGGGCACGTCTTCAACGATGGCCCGACCGAGACGGGGCTGCGCTACTGCGTCAACTCGCTCTCCATCGAGTTCGCTCCAGAGTCTGACGCCAGCTGAGTTAGAACGGGGCGTCGTCGTCGCTCCGTGCGATTCGACTCACCGACGCCGTTGCGAAACGGAGCGACGGGGCGACGTCATCGGCGATCACCTCGACCTTCGTCCTGCGGCGGCCGTCCTCATCGCTCCATGAACGCATCGACAGGCGTCCTGGGATGACGACGCGCATTCCCTTGGTGATCGAGAGGGCGACGTTCTCTGCGAGTTCGTTGAAGCAGACGACGTCGAAGAACGAGGTCTCTTCCTCCGCCTCTTCGCTGCCGTGGTGCTTCCAGCGACGATTGACCGCGATCCCAAGCGTGGTGGTTGCCACGCCTGCAGTGGTGTAGCGGATCTCGGGCTCTCTCGTGAGGTTGCCGACGATGGTGACCTGTGCTGTCATCTGTGCTCCTTCAGTAGGGAGCACCACCGTGCCGGGAACCGCCGCTTGGGACCTCGCTTCCGAGGTTGCTCTTCTCAGACGTCCAAGAATCGACGAATGGCGATTGCGGAACCGAGCGCACCGATCACCATGCCGACGAGGACAACCACGACTTCGGTGAAGAACAACTGCCAGTTCGACAGCAACATGAGGTGGACGAGCGAGCCGGGGTCAACCCGACTCCCCCACAGGCGCCAAAGCCCCTCTCCACCCCACACGAGTGCTGCAGCCAAGGCGGATCCGATGAACCCTTGCGCCAGTCCCTCGAAGATGAACGGGACTCGGATGAACCAGTTGGTCGCCCCCACGAGCTTCATCACCGCAACTTCACGGCGGCGAGCGAAGATCGCCATCCGGATGGTGTTCAAGATGAGCACAGCAGAGGAGGCGAGGAGCACGAGCGCCACGATCAACACCGACCACTGTGCCGTGGTGATGATGCGCTGCAAGGTCTTGAGCGTCTTCACCGGTGCGTTGACCTTGAAGACTCCTGGTTGGCCGCTGAAGTGGTCAATGACGAGCTGGGCGTCTTGGGGCTGATTCGGCACGCATCGATACGACGAGGGGATGTCGGCCTCGGTGAGCACGGAGAGTTCTGTTGCCGTCAACTGCTTCTGGGCCTCGAGCCAGTCGTCGTGTTGGGTCTGGTAGTAGCACCCGTGCACGAAGGGATAGGCGTCGAGTTCGGCCTTGATTGCCGCGAGTTCTTGGGCAGTGGCACTGGGCTGCATGAACACTGAGACCAAGGTGCCCTTCTCCCAAGCAGTCGTGGCATTGGATGCGCCGAGACCGAGCACGAGGGATGCCCCGACGAGGAAGAGGGAGATCATCACGGTGAACACCGCCGCAGCCGTGGTGACGCGGTTGCGCCACAGGTTGCTCGTGGTCTCTTTGGCGACGTACTGCGCGAAGTTCGCCATCAGCCGACCGTTCCCACGTCATCGATGCCGTAGACGCCGCGCATCTGGTCACGCACGAGCGACCCGTGGTCGAGTTCGATGACCCGGAGTCGCATCCGGTCCACGAGCGCCTTGTCGTGGGTCGCCATGACGACCGTCGTCCCGGTCTTGTTGATCCGATCGAGGAGACCCATAATGCCCTCGGAGATCTTCGGGTCGAGGTTTCCTGTCGGCTCATCAGCGAGGAGGATGAGCGGTCGGTTGACGAACGCACGAGCGATTGCCACCCGCTGCTGCTCACCACCGGAGAGTTCTGTTGGGAGGTTGCCGCTCTTGTCGGCGAGTCCGACGAGTTCTAAGACCTGGGGCACTTGGGTCTGGATGACCGACTTCGGTCGCCCAATCACCTCGAGGGCGAAGGCCACGTTCTCAAAGACCGTCTTGTTCTGCAGCAATCGGAAATCTTGGAACACACAGCCCAAGTTCCGCCGCAGGTAGGGCACGCGCCACTTGGGCAGGTTCACGATGTCCCGGCCAGCCTCCCAGATTGCGCCCGAATCGGGGAGTTCTTCTCGAAGCAGCAGGCGGAGGAAGGTGGTCTTGCCCGACCCGGAGGATCCCACCAGGAAGACGAACTCACCCTTCTCAATCTCCAACGAGACGTTGCTGAGCGCAACGGTTCCGTTCTTGTAAGTCTTGGTGACGTTTTCGAGCTTGATCATGAGGTGTGGTCCAGCGACCGATGCGCTGGGGATGCCCAGCCTACCGGCCGCACCTCACGCGAGGGGGCCACTTGGGCGGTCGATCACTGCTCGTGACGAACTCGGCGGAGTTCTGCCTCCATGAAGGCATCGAGATCGCCGTCGAGTACCGACTCGACGTTCCCGGTCTCCTCCGAGGTTCGCAGGTCCTTGACGAGTTGGTACGGGGCCATGACGTAGCTGCGAATCTGATTCCCCCAGGCGTTCTCGGTCCGCTTGCCCGTAAGTGCTGCCAACTCAGCCTCTCGCTCAGCGCGCTGCAGCTCAGCCAACTTGTTGGCGAGGATCTGCATGGCTCTGGCCTTGTTCTGGTGCTGGCTCCGCTCGTTCTGACACGACACCACGACACCCGTTGGGAGGTGGGTGAGCCGGACTGCGGAGTCGGTCTTGTTGATGTGTTGGCCACCGGCGCCAGAGGCTCGGTAGGTGTCGATCCGGAGATCCTTCTCGTCGATCTCAATCTCGGAGACGTCCTCCAAGAAGGGGGTGACATCAATGGAGGCGAAGCTCGTCTGGCGACGGTGCTGGGAGTCGAATGGCGACATCCGCACCAGTCGGTGCACGCCACGCTCGGTGGCCATCAACCCATAGGCGAAGCGCCCCTTGATGATGAACGTCGCCGACAGCAACCCGGCTTCGCCACCTTCGGTCGCTTCATCGAGCTCCACGCTGAAGCCACGTCGTTCTGCCCACCGCTGGTACATCCGCAGCAGCATCTCTGCCCAGTCTTGAGCGTCGGTGCCACCAGCGCCGGCGTGGACCTCGCAGATGGCGTCGTACTCGTCGTAGTTCCCAGCGAACAGACTCCGCAGTTCGAGGGCCGACAGGGCGGTCGCAATCTCGGCCACGGTTGCCTGGAGTTCCGTCGCAAGGCTCGAATCAGCCTCGCCCGATCTCCTCGCGTCGTCGATGAGCTCAACGAGCACCGTGGCATCGTCAACGGATCCTTCGAGCTTGGCGAAGGCGTCGACGTCACTGTTCACCCGTCCGAGTTCGGTCGTGATGACCCGAGCCGCATCGACGTCGTCCCAGAGGTCGGGCCGGGCAGCTTCGGCATCGAGCTCAGCCTTGCGAGCGAGCAGCGCATCGATCTTTAGGTACTGGCGGGCCTCGGTCAGGCGCTCGGCGAGTTCGGTCAGCTGGGCTTCCGAGTCGCGAGCGCCGACCCCACTATCGTCCGGCTGCGCCATGGCAGTACTTGAACTTCTTCCCTGAACCGCAGTGGCAGGGATCGTTGCGACCGATCTTCTCGTGATCCGCCTTCACGATTGGCTGGAGCACTTCGCCCATGTCGGCAGGCATCGCAGCACGTGGCGCGTCCATGCCGTCGGTGACTTGGCCGACATCGGGCAGGAGCCCGGCCAACATCGACGTGTCGCTCACCGGGTCGTCAGCGGCGACGTAGACAGCGCGGTCGAGTGACGGCGCAGCGGCTTCTTGGGGAACGGCTTCGACGTGCATGACGTAGCGGAGGTAGTCATCGTCGACTGAGTCGACGAGCTGGCCGAACATCGTGAACCCTTCACGCTGCCAGGCAACGAGGGGGTCCTGTTGCGCGACGGCGCGGAGGTTGATGCCCTCGCGGAGGTAGTCCATCTCGGCGAGGTGCTCCCGCCAGCGCTGGTCGATGATCTGCAGCATGATGTCCCGCTCGATCGCTCGTGCGGACTCCTCACCGCCGGGCAGTGACGCCGAGTGCTGTTCGTAGTAGTCGTGAGCCTCTTCGACGACGGAGTCGATGACCTGCGCTTGGTTCTGCGCTGCAGCCAAGTTCTCGACCGTAAAGCGGGTCGGGTAGTACTGCGTCAGTTCGACGAGGAGCTGCTCCAAGTCCCACGCCTCTGGGTAGTCCCCGGGGCAGCACTGTTCGACGAGAGCTTCGAGGGTCTCTTCAAGCAACTCAATCGTGCGCTCTTCGAGGTTCTCTCCGTCCATGATCTTGAGGCGCCAGTCGTAGATGACCTTGCGCTGCTCGTTCATGACTTCGTCGTACTTGAGGACGTCCTTGCGAACCTCAGCATTTCGACCCTCAACGGTGTTCTGCGCCCGCTCAATGGCCTTGGTGACCATCTTGGCTTCGATGGGCTGGTCGTCGGGCAGGGCTCGGCCCATGACCCAGTTGAGTGCTCCAGTGGCAAAGAGTCGGAGGAGGTCGTCTTCTAAGGACAGGAAGAATCGACTTTCACCAGGGTCCCCTTGACGCCCGGCACGACCACGGAGCTGGTTATCGATCCGTCGAGACTCGTGACGCTCAGAACCGAGCACGTAGAGGCCGCCGACCGCACGAACCTGATCGGCTTCGGCGGCACACTGCTCGCTCCAGCGCTCGAGCGCCAGGGCCAGCGCGGCCTGACCCTCGTCGGTGCTCAAGTCGAGGCCATTGGAGAGGACTTCTCGCTGTGCGAGCAGTTCGGCGTTGCCACCGAGCAGGATGTCCACACCTCGACCGGCCATATTGGTGGCAACCGTCACGGCGCCGAGACGGCCAGCCTGCGCCACAACTTCTGCCTCCCGGAAGTGCTGCTTGGCGTTGAGCACCTCGTGAGGGATGCCCTGGCGGGTCATCATCGACGACAGCAGTTCAGACTTGGCGACCGATGCCGTGCCGATGAGAACCGGCTGACCCTTGGCGCGCCGCTCGCTCACGTCGGCGATGATGGCGTCGAACTTGGCTTGTTCGGTCTTGAAGATGAGATCGGGCTCGTCGATGCGCTGGGGCACTCGGTTGGTCGGGATCGGCACCACGGAGAGGCCGTAGGTGGAGGCGAACTCGCCCGCCTCGGTCTCGGCCGTTCCCGTCATACCGCCGAGCTTGTCGTAGAGCTTGAAGTAGTTCTGGAGCGTGACCGTCGCCCAGGTGTGGTTCTCGTCGTTGACCTTGACGCGCTCCTTGGCCTCCACGGCTTGGTGGAGACCATCGGACCAGCGTCGACCCTCGAGCGTGCGCCCGGTGAACTCGTCGATGATGTGTACTTCCCCACCGCGGACGAGGTAGTCCTTGTCCCGCTTGTAGAGCTCCTTGGCCCGAAGAGCCTGGGTCAACTGGTGGACGTAGTTGACGGCCACGGCGTCGTAGAGGTTCTCCACGCCGAGCGCCCGCTCGACCTTGGCGATGCCGTCTTCGGTTGGGATGACCGTGCGCTTCTCCTCATCGACTTCGTAGTCGACCTCATTGGTCAAGGTGCGTGCGATCGACGCGAACTGGCCGTAGAGCCGGGCCGTCTCCGACGACGGACCGGAGATGATGAGCGGGGTGCGAGCCTCGTCGATGAGGATGGAGTCGACTTCGTCAATGATGGCGAAGTGGTGACCGCGCTGGACCATGTCCACGCGACTTCGCGCCATATTGTCGCGGAGGTAGTCGAATCCAAGTTCAGTGTTGGTCCCGTAGGTGATGTCTGACTGGTACGCCTCACGCTTTGCAGCAGCATCGGTGATGTCGGGGCCGACCCGGCCAACGGTGAGTCCGAGGAACCGGTGGAGTCGCCCCATCCACTGACTGTCACGGGTGGCCAGATAGTCGTTGACGGTGACCACGTGGACACCCTGACCAGCGAGGGCGTTCAGGTAGACCGGGAGCGTCGAGACGAGGGTCTTTCCTTCACCAGTCTTCATTTCGGCGATCCACCCGAAGTGGAGCGCCATACCACCCATGAGCTGCACGTCGAAGTGCCGCTGGCCCAGCACGCGCCACGCCCCTTCGCGAACGACAGCGAACGCTTCGACGAGGAGATCATCGAGCGTCTCCCCCTCTGCGAGGCGGTCCCGGAATTCCATGGTCTTGGCCGCGAGTTGCTCGTCGCTCAAGGCCTCGATGTCAGGCTCGAGGGCGTTGATCAGCGGGACGATTTCCTCGAGGCGCCGGACCTTCTTTCCCTCGCCGGCGCGCAGGACTTTGGAGAGGAGGCTCATAGTCATTCCAGCCTACCTGCTGAGATTCTGCGCCGAAGAGCAGCGGTCGCAGCTCGCCCCCCCACGATGCACCGAGAGTGCTCAATGGCGAAGGTGCAGCCATGAACGCAGCAGCGAACGGAATCTCGGTACGGTGCGACCCACCGTGAGACCACGGTTCTTCCTCGCGGTCGTCACGTCCGGCGGTGAACGCCGGCAGAATGGTTGGAGTGCCGAAGACGCCTCGCATTGCCAAGACGAAGAATGGAATTCCACCCAGAATCTGCGAGGTCTGTGGACGACCGTTTGAGTGGAGGGCCAAGTGGAAGAACGTCTTCGATGAGGTCAAGTACTGCTCAGAGAAGTGCAGCCGCCAAGCCCGGCGTGACCGAACGACCACGAGCGGATGAACGCTGCGAGCGGGCGCAGGTCGCAGAACAGATCCACGGTCGATTCGCCGAGTTCCGCGGGTAGTTGGCTGCGTGCGGCTGACCTGGTCTTTGACCCCACACTCGCCTGCTGCAGGTCTTCCCGCACGAGGTTGCCGTTCGGCCACCCCGTGAGAGTCCTCCCATCTCGGGACGGGTCCGGTCGGATCCTCGCCCCGGCAGGGCTTACTTCTAAGCCGCACCATGCTCAGCGACCATGAGTCGCCTTACGTGGGTCGTTTCGCCTGCGACTGGCATCGACTTGCAACCACAGACCCGCACGCAACCACCCTTCAGTCTAGGCAGGTGCGATCGCTTCGTCAGAGGGAGGAGCCAGCATGGGCCACATCGTGAGGAGCAACGTGGCGAGCCCAGCGATGGCTGCCCCGATGATCACCGTTCGAGGTTTCATCGCCGAACCCAAGACTCCGCCGAGGCCGAGGCCGGCGATCGACGCCACGCCGAGCACTCCCTGCACTGCAGCCAAGACTCGCCCCTGGACGAGCGGGTCGGCCTTGCGGAGCAAGAGCACCACCCCGTGCACGTTCACCATGCCGTTTCCCGCTCCGGCGAGCACCGCTCCGACCGACGCCACGAGGAGCGTGGGAGCGAGCCCAATCCCGAGGAGGCCGAGGGCGATCGCTACGCATCCCACGATGAGGAGCACCTCGAGGCGAGCGAGCCGCTTCGTCTGCAGCTCCGCGGTGACTGACGTCACGAGCGCACCGGCCCCAAAACACGCTCCGAGGAGGCCATAACCGGCTGCCGAGGCGTGGAGGACTTCGGTCACGAAGAAGATCTCGACCACGTTGATCGCACTCACGGCAACGATGAACGCGCCGAAGAGCACCACGACGGCGCGAATGAGCGGATGCCTCCAGATGAGGAGCACCCCCGCGAAGGCCTCACCACGCGCTCGAGGCGTCCCCGCTCCCTCGGGGCGACGGTCGAGACGAAGGGCGATAACGACGAGGGCGAGCACGGCAAAACTGAGCGCATCGAAGAGGAACGGCCAGGTGAGGCCCAGTCCAGCAACGGCGAGGCCGCCCAAAATCGGCCCGAGAATCCCGGCGAGGGTTTGGAAACTCTGGATCCGTCCCATCGCTCCCGGAAGTTCGTCATCGGTGACGATTGACGGGACGAGCGCCGACCACGCCGGACCGGCGACGACGGCACCTGCCGACAGCGCTGCGATGAGGACCAAGTCAACCCATCCGCTCACGATGGCGAGTGCTATGCAGATCGCCACTTGGAGCCCCAGAGCGCTCAACAGGATGGGTCGAGTGCGGACTCGGTCGACGAGCAACCCGGCCCACGGTGCCCCGAGAATCATGGGGACCGTGCCAGCCAAGAGGACAGCTGCCACGCCGAAGTGACCGAGTTGGTCCTTCGCTCGAAATGCCAGCGCCAGCATGGCGAACTCATCGCCGAGGAAGGAAATGCCACGACCGCCGGCGATGGTCCACACCGTCCGCCTCGACCGTGCGGACGCCCCTTGACTCACCGCCGGGTGATCCATTCCCTGAGCAGGGCAACGCCGAGGCGAACGGCGAGCACTCCTGCCGCCAGGGGAAGCAGGAACCGAGCTGCGCCAGTTGCCGACCGGGCCTGGAAGCGCAGCGCAGACCGGTGGTGGGCGATGAGCATGCGATAGGGCGTGTGCTTTCGACTCACACCTTCGACGTGGGTCACCACCGCGATGTCGACGGCGCCAATGCCGAAACCCAGCCGATGCGCTCGGAAGCAGAGGTCGAGGTCCTCGGCGAACATGAAGTAGCCCTCGTCGAAGCCGCCGAGCTGCTCGAATGCCGACCGGCGAATGAGGAAGCAGGCACCTGAGACCCAGTCGACCCCGTACTGCGGGTCACGCATCTGTGCCGATCGGTAGCGAGTGCTGAAGGGATTGTGCTCCCACACCGGTGAGAGCAGTGCGTGCGCTGCCGCCAATGCTGGACTCGGAAATCGACGAATGGAGGGGTAGCGCGATCCATCAGGCCGCAGCACGGTTGGTGCTGCGATGCACCAGTGGGGGTTCTCCTCGAGGGCAGCCACGAGGCGTTCCACGGCACCGTCGTGGAGCACGATGTCGGGATTGGCGACCAAGACGAACGGAGCGCAGCCACGCGCTGCACCTCGGTTAATGCCGGCGCCGAAGCCAACGTTGACGCGTGGCTCAACGACCGAAACGCTCGGCCACCGCGACGAGAGCGTCGCGATCGTGGTCCCATCGCCAGCGTTATCCACCACCGTGATGCTCTTCGGCGGTGGCTGCAGACTCTCGAGGCAGGCCAAGAGGTCTGCCTCAGCGTGGTAGTCGACGATGACGGCGTCGACCAGCGCCACGCCACGCGCCTCTGGCACTAGAAGTCCTTCGTGAACCGGAACTTGATGAGCGCACGCAGCGCGCCGAATCCGTCCTTCCAGGTGATCTTCTTGCCTTCGTCGAACTCACGTCCGGCGTAGCTAATCGGCACTTCGTAGATGCGAAATCCACGACGGAGCACCTTGGCGGTGATCTCCGGTTCGAAGTCGAAGCGATTGGAGACGATGGTGATGCCCTCGATCACCCGGCGGTCGAAGACCTTGTAGCAGGTCTCCATGTCGGAGAGCGTGGAGGAGTAGAGCACGTTCGTGACGAGCGACAGCAGACGGTTCCCCGCCCAGTGAAGCGGGAGCATGTTCTTGCGCTGTCCGGTGAAGCGACTGCCGTAGACGACCGATGCCTTGCCCTTGAGGATCGGCGCGAGGAGCGCTGGCCAATCCTCAGGGTCGTACTCCAAGTCAGCGTCTTGGATGATGACGAGATCCCCACGAGCGTGACTGAGGCCCGTGCGCAGCGCCGCCCCCTTGCCCTGGTTCTTTCCGTGGAGCACGACCCGAACGGTCGAGTCCTCGAGCGCTCGGAGGATCTTGGACGTTCCGTCGGAAGAGCCGTCATCGACGACGATGATCTCGAGGTTGAGGCCAACGTCGACCTGACGGACTCGACGCAGGATTTCGGCGATCGTCCCCTGCTCGTTGAAGACCGGGATGAGGACGGTCAGCGTCCGGTACTCCATTGACTCAAGCTTGGTTTCTGGCACCGTTACTCCCCAACTCCTTGGACGCCTCGAAGGTACTCCACGAGGCGCGCCAGTCCCTCGCGGAGAGAAATCGTTGGCTCCCAGCCGAGCAGGGTTTTTGCCAAGGTGATGTCGGGACACCGACGGGTCGGGTCGTCGGTCGGCAGTGGCTCGAACACAACCGTGGAGGTCGATCCCGTCACTTCGAGCACCGCGTCGACCAGTTCCAACATCGTGAACTCTTCGGGGTTGCCAATGTTGATTGGTCCGCGCTCGGTTGCATCGAGGAGTGCAATGAGCCCTCGGACTTCGTCGTCGACGTAGCAGAACGATCGGGTCTGGCGTCCGTCGCCGTAGACCGTGAGCGGGCTTCCCTCGAGAGCCTGGCGAACGAAGTTCGACACCACTCGCCCATCACCTGGATCGAGGCGCGGGCCGTAGGTGTTGAAGATTCTGCCGATGCAAGCGTTGGTTCCCTTCGTCGCCGCATGGGCAACGGTCAGCGCCTCGGCGAACCGCTTCGCTTCGTCGTAGACACTGCGAGGACCAACGGGGTTCACGTTCCCCCAGTAGGTCTCCCGCTGCGGGTGCTCCTTGGGATCGCCGTAGACCTCAGAGGTCGATGCCAACAAGAATCGAGCGCCGTTTCGGTTCGCGAGTTCGAGCAATCGCCGCGTCCCCTCGCCCCCAACCGCCAAGGTCTCGAGCGGATGGGCGAGGTAGAAGGGAGGAGATGCCGGCGAGGCCAGGTTGCAGACGGCATCGACGGCGCCAAGCTCGGGGAGTTCTTCAGCCACGTTGCACACGTGGAACTCATGTCCGGCGGCGACGAGGTGCGCCACGTTCGACGCGTTCCCCGAAGAGAGGTCATCGAGGATGACGACGTCATCACCTCGAGCAGCGAGGGCATCAGCGAGGTGCGAGCCGAGGAACCCTGCCCCTCCAGCAACGACGACTCTCACGGACGGCCAATTCCTGCGTAGGTAATCCCGAGCCGACGGATCGCTGCGGGATCGAGGAGGTTTCGTGCGTCGACGATCGATGGGGTGGCCATCGCGTCACGCACCGTGGTGAAGTCCAACCATCGAAACTCTCGCCACTCAGTGAGGAGGGCGACCACACTGGCTCCGGATGCAGCGAGGTAGGGATCGGCGACGGTGGTGATCCCAGCGAGATCGCTCGCACTGTCCCCGGCGGCGATGGTCGGGTCGAAGGCCTGCACGATTGCGCCACGCTGTACCAAGCGGCTGGCGATATCGAGCGCGGGAGAGCACCGACGGTCATCGGTGTTGGCCTTGAAGGTGAGTCCCCAGATGCCAACCGTGGCGCCCTCGAGGCCGCCGGCAGCAGCGGCGATCTTGGCGACCACCCGCTCGATCTGCTCTTCATTGGTGGCCACCGCGCCTTTGAGGAGCGAGAAGTCGTAGTCGTGGTCGGCGGCGATGGAGATGAGGGCAGCCGTGTCCTTCGGCAAGCACGAGCCACCCCAACCCGGTCCGGGGCTCATGAACTCAAAACCAATGCGCTTGTCGTAGCCGAGGCCGAGGGTCAGATCTCGAACGTCAGCACCTACGGCTTCGCAGAGGCCAGCGATGGCGTTGATGAACGACAACTTGGTCGCCAAGAACGCATTCGAGGCGTACTTGATGGTCTCTGCCGTTGCGGTGTCGGTGATCACGATGGGTGCGCGCGTGGCGGAGAACAGGTCCCCCACCACGGTTGCGGCAGCTGGATGCGTCGACCCAATGACGATGCGGTCGGGGTGGAGGCTGTCGTCAACCGCCGTTCCCTCACGGAGGAACTCGGGGTTGGACACCACGAACACATCGGTGCGCCCGAGGGCTTCTTCGACCAAGCGTGCCGTCCCGACCGGCACCGTCGACTTGTCGACCACGATGGCGCCCGCCTTCAGCGAGGAACTGATCTCCTTGGCTGCGGCGATCACGTAGGAGAGGTCTGCTGCACCGTCGTCACCTTGCGGCGTTGGCACGCAGAGGAAGACCACGTCGGCATCAGCGACCGCCACTGCGGCGTCGGCGACGAAGGTGAGTCGACGGGTAGCGACACCACCCTTGAGCATTTCCTCGAGGCCCTCCTCGACGATGGGTGAACGGCCCGATTGCAAGGTCGCCAAGCGATGGGGCTCACGCTCAGCGAGCACCACTCGATGTCCGAAGTGGGCGAGCACCGCCGCGGTTGGGAGTCCAACGTATCCGGCACCAATGACGGCGACGGTCCGCATCGTTCCTGCTGATTGCTGGGTGGTCTTCGACACCTGCACTCCATTCAGTCCACGAGCAGCCTAACAAGCCGCCTGAGAGAGCCTTCCCAGGCCGGAAGCGGTCCGACGCCGAGTGCGACGAGGGCTTCGCCGTCGAGGACCGAGTACATCGGCCGCACCGCAGCTGGTGCGGGGACGCGCTTCTCCGTGGCGATGGGCTGGACCATTTCTGGGTCGTATCCAGCCTCATCGAGCACCGTTCGGGCAAGGGTGAACCACGTCGTTGCTCCGGTGTTGGTGGCGTGCACAATCCCGCCGGGCTGGATCGTCGCCAGACGAACGAGGGAGACGGCGAGGTCGGCAGCCAGCGTCGGGCAGCCATGTTGGTCGTCGACGAAGGTCATCGGTGTCCCCTTCGCCCCCAGGGCGAGAATGGTCTTGACAATGTTGTGGCCGTGGTAGCCCGCCACCCAACTCGTGCGGACGATCGTGGTCTCAGGCCCACACACCAGTTCGCCGGCCAGTTTCGTGGCACCGTAGACCGATTTCGGGTTCGGGTGATCGTCAGGTAGGTAGGGAACCGATGCCGTGCCATCGAAGACGTAGTCCGTCGAGAGCGCGAACACCCGGGCGTTCACCGCTCGTGCGCCAGCCACCACGTTGGCCGTGCCATCACGATTGACCGCCATGGCGAGTTCGGCCTCGGCTTCGGCTCGATCGACGGCGGTGTAGGCGGCGCCGTGGACGATGAGGTCCGGTTGCGCTCGGGTGATGAAGTCCATCGTCGCCGCAGCATTTGTGAGGGAGAACTGCTCGAGGTCGCACCCAATGACCTCGTGAGCGTTACTCAGGTAACCCTCGGCGTAGGCGGGATCCCCCGCCATCGGCAGGCGTCCGCTGAAGGCATCGAGGAGGTCGGTTCCGAGTTGGCCAGATGCACCAGTGATGAGGACGCGCATGGCCCGATGCTAGCGACGGTCCTCGGCGCGTCGGGGTTCAGCGTGGACGGAGGTGCACCACATCGCCGACGTGGAAGGCATCGATTGCGCCATCGTGCTCCACGAGGAGTGCTCCGCGTCCATCGACCCCAACGGCACGGCCTTCGACAGACCCTCCTGTCATCTCCACCCGAACGTCTCGGCCAAGGGTGTCGAGCAGGCCCCGGTAGCGCTCGAGGAGGATGCTCCGCCCTGATTCGGTGTCGAGGAGCGGAACGATTGGGGTGAGGGCGTGGAGGAGTGCGGATCCCAGCGTGGCTGGCGCGACGTCGACGCCGGTCGCAGCGAGGAGGGAGGTTCCCGTCGCCTCCGGCGGACCTGCGAAGGTGCAGTTGATCCCAATCCCGACCACCACGGCCATGGTGGACGGATCCGTCGACGGCTGCGCTTCGGCGAGGATCCCCCCGCACTTGCGCCCGTCGAACAGCAGATCATTCGGCCATTTGAGCGCCGGGGGCATCCCAGTCGTGGCGGTAATGGCGTCGAGGGCAGCGACGGCCATGGCCAACGTGGCGAGGTGGAGGTCTTCGACGCCACAGGAGGGTCGCAGGAGTACCGAGCACAGCAGTGAGGATGCCGGTGGAGCCACCCACGTCCGGTCCATCCGACCGCGACCAGCGTGTTGGACATCTGCGGTAACGGTCGTCCCGGCTGGAGCGCCAGCGGACGCCATCTCCGCACAGGTGGTATTGGTGGAATCGAGCGCTTCGAAGTGGTGAAAGACAGGAGTGAAGTCGGCAGGCACGCTCGTGACGGTACACGGAGCGCACCGCTGAGGGGTGAGCGGACCTGTTCTAAGTTATGGGGCGGCTCAACTGGAGGGAATCCCGTGCTGAAGAAGGTCCTTGTCGCTAACCGAGGAGAGATCGCGGTCCGAGTCATTCGGACGTGTCGCGAGATGGGCATCAAGACGGTCGCCGTCTACTCCGAGCTCGATCGAGACTCCATGCACGTCCGCCTCGCCGATGAGGCCTTCGCCCTCGGCGGCCAAACCGCTGCGGACAGCTACCTGAACACCGAGGCCATCTTGGACGTCATCGAGCGTTCCGGTGCTGATGGTGTCCACCCCGGCTACGGGTTCTTCTCGGAGAACACCGACTTCGCTCGTGCCATCACCGAACGCGGCGTCACCTTCATCGGCCCACCTCCTGAGGCCATTGAGGTCATGGGCGACAAGATCAGCTCACGTCTCGCCGCTGAAGCCGCAGGTGTCTCTGGCGTGCCTGGACGTTCCGAGACCCTCACGAGCTACACCGAGGTCGTCGACTTCGGCGAGGAGTTCGGATGGCCGGTGGCCATCAAGGCCGCCTTCGGTGGTGGCGGACGTGGCATGAAGGTCGTGCGATCTGCTGATGAGGCCGAAGCCGCCCTCGAATCCGCGATGCGCGAAGCCAAGTCCTACTTCGGACGAGACGAGTGCTACGTGGAGCGCTACCTCACCTGGCCTCGCCACATCGAGATGCAGATCCTGGCCGACAGTCACGGCAATACCCTGTGGCTCGGCGAGCGCGACTGCTCGTGCCAGCGCCGCCACCAGAAGTTGATCGAAGAGTCCCCAGCTCCGAACTTCCCCGACGAGGTACGCCAGGCCATGGGGGCAGCTGCGGTCAAGGTCTCCAAGGCCTGCGGCTACGTGAACGCCGGAACGGTGGAGTTCCTCTACCAAGACGGTGAGTTCTACTTCTTAGAGATGAACACCCGACTTCAGGTGGAGCACCCGGTGACCGAACTCGTGACCGGGCTTGACCTCGTGGCCTGGCAGCTGCGAATCGCGGCTGGAGAGGAGCTCACCTTTGGTCAGTCTGACGTCCGTCGCCTCGGCCACGCCATCGAGGTTCGGATCAACGCTGAGGACCCAACGGCTGGAAAGTTCACCCCAAGCCCAGGAACGCTGACGAAGTTCACCGAGCCCAGTGGACCCGGTGTTCGCTTGGACGCCGGCTACGCCGCTGGTGACACGGTGAGCCAGTACTACGACAACCTCATCGGCAAGCTCGTCGTGTGGGCCGAAGACCGCGAAGGCGCTCGCCGACGCATGCTCCGTGCGCTTGAGGAGACGATCATCGAAGGTGTGGCGACGACCATTCCCGCCGACGTGGCAATCTTGGAGCACGAAGACTTCGCCGCTGGCATCCACTCGACCAAGTGGGTAGAAGAGCGGCTCGACCTCTCGAACGTCGTGGCCACCATTGGTAGTACCGACACCGATGCCGAGGGTCGAGTCGCCAAGTCGGTGACCGCCGAGGTCAACGGCCAGCGCTACGACATGACCCTCTACCTCCCAGAGACTGCGGTCGTTGCCGTTGGGGTAGCTCCGGGCGGCCAGAAGAAGACCCGTCGTTCTGGTGGCGGCGCTGCAGCGGTTGGACAAGCCGGTGCCGTGACTGCCCCCATGCAGGGGTCCATCGTCAAGGTCATGGTCGCAACTGGCGACACGGTCGAAGCCGGCCAAACCATCTGCATCCTCGAAGCCATGAAGATGGAGAACCCGATCACTGCCGGCGCAGCGGGCACCGTGACGGACCTGAAGGTTGCCGCTGGTGACTCCGTCGCTGGCGGCGATGTGATCTGCGTCATCGAGTGACGACCGACCCCTACGCCCTCGCCCGCACCGCGGTGCTCGACGCTCGCGCCGCGCTCGTTGCGCTCAGCCGAGACATCTTCGCCCACCCTGAGCTCAACTTCGCCGAGCACTACTCATCGGCACGTGTGGCCGACGAACTCGAACGCCACGGCTTCACCGTGGAGCGTGGGGCCTACGACATAGAGACCGCGTTCGAGGCGCGGTGTGGCTCCGGCGAACTCGTCGTGGCCATCTGCGCAGAGTACGACGCGCTCCCGAGCGTTGGTCATGCCTGTGGCCACAACGTCATCGCCGCTGCCGCAGTTGGGGCAGCGCTGGCCCTTGCTGGCGTTGCCGACGAGGCTGGCCTCACCGTCGTGGTCCTCGGAACTCCAGCAGAAGAAGGTGGTGGTGGCAAGATCCTCATGGCTGAGCGCGGCGCGTTCGACGGTGTCCACTGCTCGATGATGGTGCACCCGTGGGCGACCGAGCGACTCGAAGCCACCTGCCTCGCCGTCGACCACTTCGACGTCACCTTCACCGGATTTGAAGCCCACGCGTCTGCCGCTCCGTGGAAGGGGCGCAACGCCGCCGATGCCATGGTGATCGCCCAAGTTGCGCTCGGCCTGCTGCGTCAACAGCTCCAGCCTGGCGACCAACTGCACGGCATCGTCACCAACGGTGGCGCTGCCGCCAACGTCATTCCGGCCAAGGTCACGGGGCGGTTCATGTGTCGGAGCCTGCGACTCGAGGACTTGACCGAACTCCAGCGACGCGTGCGGAACTGCTTCACCGCCGCCGCGCTCGCCACTGACTGCGAGGTCTCCTTCACCGATCTCGCCCCGATCTACTCTCACATGGAATCGGACCAGCGCCTCCTCGCCTCCTACCGGCGCCACGCCGAAACGCTCGGACGATCCTTCGACCTCGACGACGAGGGTGTGGCCAAGCCCACGCTGTCGACTGATATGGCCAATGTGAGCCTGCTGGTGCCGAGCATTCACCCCATGATCAAGATCGAGGCCGGCGGAGCGGTTAACCACCAGCACGAGTTCGCTGCCGCCTGCATCACCGAGTCTGCGGACCTCGCCATCACCGATGGGGCCATCGCCATGGCCTGCACGGCGCTCGACGCCGCCCTCGACGACGAGTGGCGGAGCGAACTGCTGGGCAAGCACTCCTGAGCGCTCCATCTGGCATCATGGCTCCATGATCTTGGAGCATGCTCGACTGTCCGTTCGCAAGGGTCAGGAAGATGACTTCCTCGCCGCCCTCCACGACGCCAAAGAACTCATCGCTCGCACCGATGGCTTTCTCGGCATGGAGGTGTCCCGGTGTATGGAGGACCCCTCAGCGTTCTTGCTGCTCGTCGAATGGGAGACCTTGGAGGCGCACACCGTGAACTTCCGCCAGGGCCCCGACTACGAGCCGTGGCGACAAGCACTCCACCACTTCTACGACCCGATGCCCACCGTCGAGCACTTCGAAGTCGTCGAAGTCGCCTAGGGCTGGTAGGTCCCGAACTCCTCGCGCAGGACATCGGCGACCTCGCCGAGGGTGGCGAGGTGGCGGAGGGCTTCCTTCATCGGCACGAGCAGGTTCTGGGTCCCTTGCGCAGCGGTGCGCACGTCGGCCAGCGCTGCAGTCACCGCAGCGTTATCCCGCTTGGCTCGTACATCCTTGACCGCTTGGATTTGCGTCCGCTGCAGTTCGATGTCGACGGGGAAGACGTCGGCTGGTTCGCTGGTGGCATCGGTGAACTTGTTGACCCCGACCACAATTTGCTGGCCAGCGTCGATGTCCTTGGCGACGGCGTAGGCAGCGGCCTCAATTTCATCCTGCATGTAGTGGGCCTCGATCGCCGAGACAGCACCACCGAGCTCATCGATGCGCTTCAGGTACGCCCACGCAGCGGCTTCGACCTCGTTGGTGAGGGACTCAACGAAGTAGGAGCCAGCGAGCGGGTCGACGGTGTCGGCCACTCCGGATTCGTAGCCGATGATCTGCTGGGTGCGCAGCGCCAACTTCGCCGCCTTCTCCGTCGGGAGGCCGAGCGCTTCGTCGAAGCCGTTGGTGTGGAGGCTCTGGGTGCCACCGAGGACTGCGGAGAGGGCCTGGAGCGTCACTCGAACGAGGTTGTTCTCAGGCTGCTGGGCCGTCAACGTCGAGCCACCGGTTTGGGTGTGGAACCGGAGCATCTTCGAGCGCTCGTCCTTGGCGCCGAAGCGTTCAGTCATGATCGTCGCCCACATCCGGCGAGCGGCGCGGAACTTCGCCACCTCTTCGAACAAGTTGTTGTGGGCGTTCCAGAAGAAGCTGAGGCGCGGCGCGAACGCGTCCACGTCGAGGCCGGCAGCTTGGGCTGCCTCGACGTAGGCAATGCCGTTGGCCAGCGTGAAGGCGATCTCTTGGACCGCCGTCGATCCGGCTTCGCGGATGTGGTAGCCGGAAATTGAAATGGTGTTCCAACTCGGGAGGTGCTCGGCGCAGTAGGCGAAGGTGTCGACGATGAGGCGCATCGACTGGCGGGGTGGGTAGACGTAGGTGCCTCGAGCCACATACTCCTTCAAGATGTCGTTCTGGATCGTGCCGCGGATCTTCGGGCCAGGAACGCCCTGTTCTTCGGCCACGAGTTGGTACATGAGCAGCAACGACGACGCGGTGGAGTTGATGGTCATCGACGTCGTCACCGTGTCGAGGGGCAGTCCACCGAGCAGGATGCGCATGTCCTCGAGCGAGTCGATGGCCACGCCGACCTTGCCGACTTCACCCTCAGATCGAGCGTGGTCGGAGTCGTACCCCATCTGGGTCGGAAGGTCGAAGGCGCACGACAACCCGGTCTGGCCGGCGTCGAGGAGGAACTTGAACCGCTGGTTGGTCGCCGCTGCAGTGCCGAAACCGGCGTACTGGCGCATCGTCCAGAGGCGCTGGCGGTACATCTGCTCGTGCACGCCACGGGTGTAGGGGAAGTGGCCAGGTCGGCCAAGCGCGTGATCAGGCTCGAAGGCCTCAAGGTCAGCGTCGGTGTAGAGCTCGTTGACGGGGAGGTCAGAACTAGTTCGGCGGTTCGAGGTTGTGTCAGTCACCGCCCCAGCCTACGCGTGGTGTGCCCATGGCTCCCGCATCGGGTCCCCGGTAGTGTTGGCGCGTGCCGGCATACCGAGGAGTTCGACCGTGGCGCTAGATCCCATTCGGCGAACAATCGTCAACGAAGAAATCGATCGAGCCGAATCCACCGCCGCTCTCGGTGGCACGACCCTCCCCGACACGAAGTACCGCCACCTCCGACGACTGGCCTCGAAGATCTTGGCCCCGATCATCGGTCGCCAATTCGACGTCAACATGGCGCTCGTCCGCGTCGTTCGTGAACTCCAGACCGAGACCGCGCTGCTGCATGAAGCCATCGACGGGATCGACCCGCTCATTCGGCGCTCGACGCACCAAGGCTCGGCGGAGACTGCCGATGCGTCGGGCTGGGAGACGAGCAACGCCGTCCTCCAACGACTCGATCTCCTCGACCTCCGCCGCCGCGTCGATGCACTCGACCCATCGAGCGCGCCGTCGCATCCACACCCCCCCTACCGCGTTCCCGCACTTGCTGCGCGGAGCGGCGAGGGGTTGCGCGTCACCGTGCACGGGACCTTCTCGGGCTTCAACGGCCTGAGTGCGGCGAGTCGACGAGTCGTGGCCGACCTGTTGGCCGCTGGGGTGACGGTGACGCTCGATGACTTTGGCGGTGTGACGCCGCTCGCTCCCGAGCTCCTCGACGAAGACTTCCACGATCTCGAACGCTCCTCAGATTCCTACCTCCACATCTGGACGCAGAACACCGTCGAGTTCCACCTCATTGACGACGAGGACTTCCATCCGCGAGATGCCGACCGCTACAACATTGGTACCTGGTGGTGGGAGACACCGTCGATGCCAGATCATCTCGCCGCTCAAGCACGGCGAGTCGATGAGCTCTGGGTCGCGAGTCCCACCATTCGCTCCGCACTCTTCGGGGCGACCGACGCACCGGTTCAGGTCTTCCAGCAATCGCTTCGACCCTTCAGCCCGAATCGTTCTCGTGCTGAGGTCCTCGGCGAACTCGGCCTGAGCGACGATCGCCCGACTTTCCTGTGCACCTTCGACGCCAGGTCTGTCCCCGCCCGGAAGAACCCCGACGGCGTGGTTGAAGCGTTCCGTCGAGCCTTCGGGGGGCGAACGGACGACGCCCAGCTCATCATCAAGACCCACAGCCTCGACGTCATCGGCGAGTACCGGGATTGGTTCGAGCCGGTTGTCGAGAGCGTCGGTGGCATCCTCGTTGACGCCACCTACTCCGACCAAGAGTTCACCAACTTGATGGCAGCAGCCGACGTCTACGTCTCACTCCACCGAGCCGAGGGGCTCGGCCTCGGAATGGCAGAGGCCATGAGCCTCGGCATCCCCGTCATCGCCACGGCGTTCTCCGGCAACCGAGTGTTCCTCGACCACGCCTCTGCCTGCCTCGTTGGGTTCACGGTCCGAGAGATCACCCGAGAAGATGTCTTCTACAACCCGGAGCTCTTGACGATCTACACGAACGGCCTCCTCTGGGCCGACCCAGACCTCAACCAGGCTGCGGAGTGGATGCGCCTCCTCGCCAGCGACCATGCACTGCGAGCAGCAATGGGGGCGGCAGGGAAGCGGGCAGTGGACTACCGCTTCGATCAGCAGCGCACAGGCGGCGAGATGGTGAAGCGCCTCTGGGAGATCATGGACGCCAAGGACCGAAGCCGAATGGCGCAGGACTCAGACGCCGAAGAAGGGCCAGTTGAGTCGACGGATGGGCACGAGGGCTGACCACTGCGTGGTGGTGGCGTTGTAGATGCACCCTTGCCCCTTGAGGTGTCGGGCCGCTGCCCACGTCGCGATGGCGTGGCGATACGACGGCGACGTCGAGACGAAGAGGTTCCACCCCTTTGGGAACGACCCGGAGTAGCCGTTCACCGTCGGGAGCCCGAGTCTGAGCGAGAGCACCATGGCTTCGGTCTGGACGTCGACTAAGCGCTTCGTTTGGCCGAACGACTCCAGGGCGAAGTAGCGACACGTTGGTGGAGCCTGCGGGACCGCGGCCAGGACGGACAGCTCAGTCGGTCGCGAGAGGTACACCGGCTCGCTGGTGTGGATCTGTTCCATGACTAACAGCGTGCAGATCGCCACGGCGCAGGCGACGAGCGACCGGCGGCGGGGCATGGTCAACCACGACCACCGGTTCGGTGCACACGCAGCGCAGCAGGCGAGGAGGAGGACGGCGTTGGCCACCAGGCCCGTGCGCCCAACCGCTCGAATCGCACTCGCTCCCGGCAGCCACCGAACGAGGTCCCAGGCGAAGAAGGTTCCGAACCGCACGGCGACGACCGCGCCACCGAGGGAGACAGCGAGGAGGCAGAGCGGGGTTGCCACCTCCCGCACCGATCGCCGCGCCAGCCACACGAGGGCGATCAGTGCCACGGTGACAGCGAGCAGGATGGGGCTCAATCCGTAGGAGACCTCGCCACCATTGGACGCCGCAGCACCAGCGACCCACGTCGACACCTTGCCCCACAGGAGGTCGGTCGAGCCGAGGTTCACAAGGTCGACGGGCGTTGGTGCGAAGGACACCACCATCGCTCGGGAGTACCCGCCGACTGCGCCGTAGGCCGGCAGGTAGATGGAAGCGAAGAGCACTCCACCGAGCACGGCGCCCGCGACCGTGCCGAGGCCCGCTATCGGCGCACCCATCACGCGGGCGCGCACTGCTCCCCACGCACCTCGTGGATCAAACGCCATACGGAGCACAGCGAACGCCGAGGCGGCGAGGATCGCGAAGTACCAGACGTAGAAGGTGCTGGCAGCCTCGACCAAAGCGAGCAGTCCCGCTGCTCCCCCGAGGGCGAACTGCCCCTTCTTGGTCGGTGCAGCCCACGAGGCGCACAGGGCGACCACGATCCACGGGATGACCTCGATACCGAAGAGCTGGGGGTGCTCACCGTGGAGCGCGAGTCCACCGCTGAAGGCGAACAGCGTCGATGAGAGCAGCCGGACCGGGAGCCGGACGTCGAACAACCGCTGCACCATGAGCGACCACCCAGCGAATCCAACAGCGGTGAGGGCAATGGCGGTCACTTGGTAGGCGAGGAAGGGATCAGCACCGAGGAATCGGAGCGGTGCGTAGGCCACCTGATCGATGAGGTAGGTATCAGTGAGGCCGAGGGTATTCGACACCGGGGTGAAGAACGGGGGCGTGCGCCACGGCCCACGACCGTGCAGGACGGAGAACCACCACTCGTCGAGGTAGACCGTCAATCGGGCGTCACCTTGATCCCCGACGAGGCGGGTGAACCCCGATGCCAAGACCTGCGAGAAGAACACCGACGCCCCGATGAGCCACACGGCCACGTGCGCAACTGCAGTGCGGAGTCGCTCAGCGCTGCGAACCCCATCGGTCATCGGCGTCAGGCGTTGCTCGGACACGGCGGTCACGGTACTGCGACCTCCACGGTCCCCGCACAGCGATCGTGGCGACGCTCGAGGAAGCGTCGCCACGATGACACTGCAGTCAAGGAACGACGCTCAGCCAGCGTGCGGCATGCAGAGGTCGTCGTACTCGGCGATCACGATCGGACCAGCGTTGGGCCCACAGGCTGGGCAGTCCGGGTCGCGTCGGACCTTGAAGGAGCGGAAGGACTCCTCCAACGCATCGAATGCCAAGAGACGACCGACGAGGGGTTCGCCGAGACCGAGGATCATCTTGATGGCCTCGAGGGCCTGGATGGAGCCCACGATGCCCGGGAGCACGCCGAGCACTCCGGCTTCTGCGCAACTCGGCGCCAGCTCGGCCGGAGGTGGCTCAGGGATGAGGCAGCGGTAGCAGGGACCGTTGTAGGGATCGAAGACCGTCACCTGGCCCTCGAACCGGAAGATCGAACCATGGACTACGGGGATCTTCTTGAGCAAGGTGGCGTCGTTCACGAGGTAGCGGGTCGGGAAGTTGTCGGTCCCGTCGACGATGACGTCGTAGCCATCGATGATGTCCAAGATGTTGTCCGCACCGAGACGAGTGTCGTAGGTGGTGACGGTCAGGTCGGGGTTGATGGAGGTGAGCGCCACCTTGGCGGACTCCACCTTTCGCATACCCACCCGGTCGAGGTTGTGCAGGATTTGGCGCTGCAGGTTGGACTCGTCGACGACGTCCATGTCGATGATGCCGATGTTGCCCACGCCAGCAGCTGCCAAGTACAGGGCAGACGGTGACCCGAGGCCACCAGCGCCGAGCATGAGCACCTTGGCGTCGAGCAGCTTCTGCTGACCCTTCTCCCCCACTTCAGGGAGCAAGAGGTGGCGCTGGTAGCGGTTGCGCTGGGCCGGGGTCAGGGTTCGCGGCGTCGTCCAGGGGAGCCCATCGTCCTTCCACTTGTTGAAGCCACCGCTGACGGAGGTGACGTCGGTGTAGCCGAGGTCTTGGAGCGTCTTGGCCGCGAAGGCTGAACGAACGCCACCAGCGCAGTAGACCACGATCGGCGCGGTCTTGTTCGGGATCTTGCCTTCAACCTGGAATTCGAGGTGGCCTCGGGGAAGGTGCACGGCGCCAGGAACCGCACCTTGCTCGTACTCGTCGGGCTCACGGACGTCGAGGAACGTGACCGTCCCGACGAGGGGTGCAACGGCAGCACCTTCGGCTTCGACGATCTCTGCTTTCGCTGCGTTCAGTAGTTCACGGGGAGTAGACATCTGAGCTCCTCACTCGGTGGTGGTGAAAACCCTACCAGTTAGGTCAACATTCCAAATCGCGCCAAACTGCACCGGTGGACCTCCATCAACTCCTCGCTCGACGGTCGATGACTCGGAGCTTCGCTGATCGCCCCATCGACAACGCGTTGCTCACAGAACTGTGCGACGACGCCCTGCGGGCGCCAACGGCCGGCAACACTCAAGGCACCGCACTCGTTGTCCTGACCGATGACCCTGACCGAGCGGCCTACTGGGAGGCGTCGACCGATGCGGCGTGGCGAGCGCGCAGTGCCCGTTTCGCGGGGCTGCGGCGAGCTCCGGTCATCGTGCTCGTCCTGTGCGAGCCGGCTGCCTACGTCGAGCGCTACGCCGCCTCGGACAAGGCGAACTCGGGATTGGGCGAAGGTGTCGAGGCGTGGCCAGTTCCCTACTGGTTCGGCGACGCAGCCTTCGTTGCCATGGGACTCCTCCTCGGTGCTGCAGCCCACGACCTCGGCGCAGCGTTCCTCGGCGCGTTCCGTGGCGTGGATGCCATCAAGGAGGCCTTCGCCATTCCGCCAACCTGGGAGCTCTTCGCCACCGTGCTCCTCGGCCACCCCGACGGCCACGACCACCGCTCAGCGTCCCTCGATCGAACAGTTCCCCGATCGTCTCGACTCCATTTCGGCGGCTTCAGCGCTCGGTCGGCTTAGCGGAGCGTGCGGAGGTAGGTGAGGAGGGTGCGCAGGCTGAAGGCCGTCGCCCCCCGGGTCTTGTAGCCAGACTCCACCTCAGAGCGTCCCGGACCGGCGATGTCCAAGTGGGCCCAGGTGGTCTCACCGACGAACTCCTGCAGGAAGAGCGCCGCAGAGACCGACCCCGCTTCGCCGGTCTTGCCGATGTTCTTCATGTCGGCCACCTCGGAGTCGATGTGGCTGCGGTAGTAGGCAGGCAACGGCATCGGCCAGTTGTGCTCTCCTTCGGCCTCACCGGCATCGAAGAGGGCATTCGACAGGGCCTGATCGGTGGCGTAGCTCGCAGCGATGTCAGAACCCAGCGCCACAACCTGTGCACCGGTCAACGTCGCCACGTCGATCATGACCGTGGGCTCCATCTCCGCACCGATGCAGAGTGCGTCAGCCAAGATGAGGCGACCTTCGGCATCGGTGTTCAAGATCTCCATGGTCTTGCCGTTGCGGGCGGTCAGCACATCGCCAGGGCGCACCGCAGAGCCCGACGGCATGTTCTCGGTCATCGGAGCAATGGCGGTCACCTTGACCTTGATGCCGAGGTCATCGCAGGCGCCGAGGGCGGCCACGACAATCGCAGCACCAGACATGTCGGTCTTCATGGTCATCATCCCGGCGCCAGTCTTGAGCGACAGACCACCAGAGTCGAAGGTCACGCCCTTCCCCACGAGGACGATGTGCGGGGTCTTGGCCGTGGCCTTCTCCGGCACGTAGCGACCGATCACCAGACGAGGAGGCTCAAGGGAGCCTTGGGCCACGCCGAGGAGCCCACCGAGCTTCTCCTTCTCGATCCGAGCCTTCTCCCAGACCTCAACCGTCGTGTGCTTGGCGGCCTTCAGACGAGTGGCGGCGCGCTTGGCCATCTCGCTGGGCGAGAGGTGACCAGCCGGTTCGTTGATCAGGTCCTTGGCGAAGGCGACGGCATCGGCCGTGGTCGCAGCACTCGCTACTGCCTTGTCGAGGCCCACGATGGACGACGAGGCGACCGCAATCGAGCCGACCCCCTCACGCTGCGTGGAGCGGTGGCGGTCGAAGCGGTAGGTGGCGAGCAGGGCACCGAGGGCGGCAGCTTCTTGGGCGGCAGCATCCTTCGGCGGCACCACGAGTGCCACGTGCTGACCCGGTCGGCCAGCTCTCGACGCCGCAGCACCGAACCTGCGCCATCCTTCGAGGTCTCCGCTCCCAATGCCGACGAGCAGCAGGGTGGGCCCACCGAATCCACGGATCGCGGTCGACTCACCAGCGCCGGTTCCGGTGCTGCGAGCGAAGTCCTCGTCGAAGACCTGTGGCACCGAGAAACCAGCGACGTTCTCTGGAACGGCAACGGCGAGCACGGCTCCGTCATCGTCTCGAACCGGGAGCACGAGGAGGTCGACCTCACCGAGATCGGCGACCTTGGACGGTGCAACGGGAATCGTGGTCATGGTGCTCCTTTGCGCTGGGCAACCAGCTAGTTCGCTGCGGGTCCGACCGATCGTGTCCGCAGTTGGTGGTCTCCATCTTGCCACCGAGCCAAGGTCCACACGAGGTCCGAGAGCCGGTTGAGGTAGGGGGCGACGAGGCTGTCGGTCTCGGGCAGTGCCACCGTGGCCCGCTCTGCTCGCCGAACCACGGTCCGCGCCACATCGAGCGCTGCCGAGAGGGAGTTGCCCCCGGGAACGACGAACTCCTTCAGCGGCTCGAACTTCGCCGTGTAGGTGTCGATCAACCCTTCGAGGCGGTCCACCATTGCCGGGCTGACCTTGGTAGCTCCGTCGGTCAACTTGTCCCGATTCGCATCGTCGGTCGCCACTTCAGCCATGAGCACCCAGAGGTCCCGCTCCAGCGAGATGAGCAGTGCGTCGAGCTCGGAACCTTCACCGGTAGCCGCCCGAGCGAGGCCGAGGAAGGCCTGCGCTTCATCGACCGCTCCGAGGAGCTCAATGGCGGGATCGTTCTTCGCCACCCGGCCGCCGTAGAAGAGTCCAGTCGTTCCGTCGTCGCCTTTTCGGGTGTAGATCGTCATCGTCGAATGCTAGCGGTCGAGCGACGCTTGTAGCCTAGGAGTCCCATGGCTTCCTCCCCCTTCCTCGCCGGTCGACTCTCGCTCGACGACTGTGCCTATCTGACCGCACTCAGCGAACGCGTCCTGGTCTTCGACGGTGCAACCGGCACGAACCTCCAGCTCATGGACTTAAGCCCCGAGGACTTCGGTGGCGAGCACCTGGCTGGGTGCAACGAGGTCCTCGTCGCCACCAAGCCCGACGCCATCGACCGCCTCCACCGCTCGTTCTTGGAGGTCGGCTGCGACGTCGTCGAAACCGACACCTTCGGATCCTTCTCCATCGTGCTCGCTGAGTACGGCCTCGAACACCGAGCGACCGAGCTCAGCCGCACCGCTACCGACATTGCCCGCCGAGCGGCTGACGCGTACTCGACGCCGGGGAAGCCTCGATTCGTGGCCGGGTCGATTGGACCAGGAACGAAGTTCCCAACCCTCGGCCAAATCCCCTACGCCGATCTCCGAGCCAGCTACGTCGACCAAGCCCGGGCCATCTTGGAAGGCGGGGCAGACCTGTTCATCATCGAGACCATGTTCGACCTCCTCGGGGCGAAGGCGGCCATCAACGCCTGTCGCCTCGCCATGGCCGAGGTTGGTCGCCGGATTCCCCTCCAAGTCCAGGTCACCATTGAACTCACCGGTCGTATGCTGCCGGGCACCGAAATCGGAGCGGCGTTGACCGCCCTCGAGGCCATGCAGATCGACGTCATCGGCCTCAACTGCGCGACCGGTCCCCAAGAGATGGGTGAGCCGCTGCGCTACCTCGCCGAGCACGCGCAGATCCCGATCTCCTGCCTGCCCAACGCCGGACTCCCCTCCGTCGTGAACGGGGCCATGCACTACGACCTCACCCCTGAGCAGCTCGCTGACTACCACTATCGATTCGTGACCGAGCTTGGGATCAACGCCGTTGGCGGCTGCTGCGGCACCACGCCGGCGCACTTGGCTGCGGTCATTGAGCGCCTCGGTGGCGCAACCCCAGCTCGACGAAGCCCGGTGCCGGAACCAGGTTTGGCATCGATCTACACCGCCGTCCCCTACGCACAGGACTCCTCGTTCCTCGTGGTCGGCGAGCGCACGAATGCCAACGGTTCGAAGAAGTTCCGTGAAGCGATGCTCGACGGCGACTGGGACACGACTGTGGCCATGGCCAAGGAACAGGTTCGCGAGGGCAGCCACGTCATCGACGTGTGTGTGGACTACACCGGTGCCGACGGGGTTGCCGACATGGGCGAAGTCATTTCTCGCCTGGCCACCCAGTCCTCGGTGCCGATCATGGTGGACACCACCGAAGGCCCGGTTGCCGCCACGGCGCTGGCCTGGCTCGGCGGCAAGGCCATCCTCAACTCGGTGAACTTAGAAGAGGGCGCCGCTCCGGGCACTCGTCTCGACACGTTCTTGACGTTGGCTCGGGAGTTCGGGGCTGCCGTCGTCGCCACCTGCATCGACGAAGAGGGCCAGGCGCGAACCGCGGAGTGGAAGCTCCGATCGGCCAAGGCCATCTACGACCTCGCCACGCAGACCTACCGCCTCCCTGCATCGGACATCATGGTGGACGCACTCGCACTTCCGCTGTCGACCGGCATGGAGGAATCTCGCCGAGATGGCATCGAGACCATCGAGGGCATCCGCCGCATCAAGGCCGAGCTCCCTGGAGCGACGACGGTACTCGGCCTCTCCAACGTGAGTTTCGGCCTCAACCCCGCAGCCCGCCAAGTGCTCAACTCGGTGTTCCTCCACGAATGTGTGGACGCCGGACTCGACGCGGCCATCGTCCACGCCAGCAAGATCATGCCGCTGGCCAAGATTGACCCCGAGGCCCGGGAAACCTGCCTCGACCTCATCTACGACCGTCGCACCGCGGACTACGACCCGCTGCAGAAGCTCCTCCAGCTCTTCGAGGGCAAGACCACGGCCAAGGCCGACACCGCCATGGACGCCAACCTCCCCATCGAAGAGCGCTTGAAGCGTCGCATCATCGACGGGAATCGGGTCGGACTCGACGACGACTTGGAAGCCGCCATCACCGCCGGCTACGCCCCGCTCTCCATCGTCAACGACCTCCTCCTCGAGGGGATGAAGGTCGTCGGCGATCTCTTCGCCAGCGGCGAGATGCAGCTCCCCTTCGTGCTCTCCTCAGCCGAGACCATGAAGCAGGCGGTTGCCTACTTGGAACCGAAGATGGAGAAGGCTGACCAAGGCGGCAAGGGCACCATTGTCTTGGCCACGGTGAAGGGTGACGTCCACGACATCGGCAAGAACTTGGTGGACATCATCTTCACCAACAACGGCTACGAGGTCATCAACCTCGGCATCAAGATCGGCATCGCCGAGATGATCCAAGCGGTCGAGGAGCACGACGCCGATGCCCTCGGCATGTCGGGTCTCCTCGTGAAGTCGACGCTCATCATGCGCGAGAACTTAGAAGAGCTCAACGCTCGGGGCCTCAGCCACATCCCGGTCCTCCTCGGCGGTGCAGCCCTCACCCGTACCTACGTCGAGCGAGACCTTCGTGAGACCTACCAGGGTCGGGTCTTCTACGGCCGTGACGCCTTCGAGGGATTGCGCACGATGGACCGCCTCCAAGAGCTCAAGCGCACGGGAGAAGACGACCCGCTCTTCGGTCGCGAATTGTCGACCAAGAACGTGAACCGACGGTTCCGAGGCGAAGCCGAGGCACCCGAGGGTCTCCCCGAACGGGCGCCGTCGGTCGCCCTCGACAACCCCCTCTTCACGCCGCCGTTCCTCGGCAGTCGAGTGGCCAAGGGCATCGGCATCGACGAGATCGCCACCTACCTCAACGAGACTGCCCTCTTCCGCAACCAGTGGGGATTCCGACCCGAAGACGGTGAAGATGACCCGGCGTTCAAGACCAGGGTGCGGGCCACGCTTCGCGAGCAGCTCGCCATTGCGAAGGAGGATGACCTCCTCATCCCCCAAGTCGCCTACGGCCACTTCCCCGCCAACGCCGATGGCCAAGACCTCATCATCTGGACCGATGATGACCGGACCACGGAGCGGACTCGGTTCCACTTCCCGCGCCAGAGCGTCGACCCCTACCTGTGCATCTCGGACTTCTTCCGACCTGTCGGTTCTTTGGAGAAGGACTACGCCTCGTTCATGGTGGTCACCATGGGCTCTCGGGTCTCCGAGCGTGCTGCGGAGCTCTTCGCCGAGAACCGCTACCAGGAGTATCTGTTCCTGCACGGCCTCGGCGTCGAGATGGCGGAAGCCCTCGCGGAGTACTGGCACCACCGCATTCGCCAAGAGCTCGGCTTCGCTGACGAAGATGGGCCAACCCTGACCGGGCTCTTCCGGCAGCAGTACCGGGGTGGCCGCTACTCGTGGGGCTACCCGGCGTGCCCGAACCTGAACGACAACGCCACCGTGGTCGAACTCTTAGAGGCGGGTCGCATCGGCGTTGAGGTCTCCGAGGGGTTCCAGCTGCACCCCGAACAAACGACCGACGCCATCATCTGCCACCACCCTCAGGCGAAGTACTTCGTCGCCTAAGCCCTGAGTACCCGGCATCGGGCGGCACCCTCCACTCTGCATCGCTGCTGAAGTGTGCCCACTACCGTGCAGGGGTCTGAAGGGAGCACGGTCATGTCTGCCAGGAGCATTCTCGTGAGCGCAGCGATCATCGCTGTTGTTGGCGCACCAGTCGGCGCCGCGACGGATTCGACAACGACGACGTCGACCACGATCGCCGCAGGCGCTTTCGCTCCATCAGCGCCAACGCTCACCAAGGTGGTTCCTGAGCACAGCGGCTTCATCATGTTCTTCACGCCGCCGAAGCACCGAGGCAGCAGTCCGATCACGACGTATCAGTACTCGCTCACCGGTGGCGTCACGTGGGTCAACCGACCGACGGGAACCACGGGAACGTCGATCTCCATGATGGGACTGCCCCAGCACACCTCCTACGCCCTCAGCGTCCGGGCAATCTCGGCAGCTGGAGCGGGAGCAGCGTCGAACATCATCCACGCGTCGACGACTCGCTAATTCGCTCGCAACCACTCATCCGGCGCTCCCGACATCCGGGCCAGCGACAGTGTCGTCAGGAACACCAAGACGAGAACGTCGAGGGAACGGTGCTCTCTCGGATCAGCTTCTCGAGTCCAACGCCTTCGACGGGAAGCCACACTCGCCGGAGCACATCGAAGAGTTCTTCCCCGTCCTCACAACCGAGCAGCGCTCGAAGCGAGGGCACGTCCTCAGCGTTGACCGTGACGATCCACTCGTACTCGAAGTCGTCGTTGGACTCCCCAACGCCGAGGTCGAGTCCGTTCAAGGTGAAGTCGCCATCCTCACACATCGACGCCCAGTAGTGCATCGACACATTGTTGTGACGACGCTGCTGGAGGGTCAGTTCCTGCTCCATCGCTACCTCCTCATCCACGACAAGGGTAGGGATCGGCTGCGCGCTTCAGGTTCCCTTCGATCGGCGCTCGCTCCGTTCAGCGGCCGCGCCTTCGCTCCCCGGTCCACAGCGACCGCTTGTACTCCTTGAGCGTCATGCCACCGGCGTCGAGTTTGCGTCGCCGTTCGAGCACCTCACGGTGCCAGATGGGGTGGTGGCGCCACTCATAGGCGACCGTGCCCGACAGCGGCACCAAGATCACGTGGCAACCATCCACCTCGCACGTCAGGTCTTCGCAGACGAGGTGCGTGCACCGAGCGTGGTCGTGGTCGCTGGCAATGCATCGGTGACCATCGTGCCACCGTCCTCCCGAGCGAGGGCCCACGACGAGGTACCGCAGCTCCTCGGTGAGCCGTCCCCACCACGAGCGTTGCGGGATCGACGGTGCCACGGTCGGCCGATCAGCGGCCGTCGACGAAGGTCGTGGTGATGGTGCCGATGCCTTCAATCGTCGAGACGAGCGTCTCGTGGGGCTCCAGGTAGCGCTGGGGTGTACGACCCATTCCTGCCCCAGAGGGAGTCCCCGTGAAGATCACATCGCCCTGGCGGAGCTCTAGGTACTGGGTGACCTCAGCGAGCAACCTCGCCACGGGGCGAATCATCGACGAGGTGCGGCCGTCTTGGACGACCTCGCCATCCACACTGCAGGTGAGCTGGAGGTCATCACGGTTCGGTAAGGAATCGGGGGTGACGAGCCAGGGGCCGATCGGGCCGAACCCGGGACGGGACTTGCCGAGGGCGAACTGTCGTCCAGCGGCGAACTGGAGGTCTCGGTCGGAGAGGTCTTGACCCACGGTCACGAAGGCCACCGCATCCCAGGCCTCCTCCTCAGTCAACTGGAAGGCGTCGCGTCCCATGACGAGGACCATCTCGACCTCCCAGTCCACCGTATTGTTCGGCAAGGTCACGACCTCGTTCGGCCCCACGATGCAGGTGGGGAACTTGGTGAAGACCACGGGCTCCGGCGCGAGGTCGATACCCATCTCGGCGGCGTGATCGGCGTAGTTCACCCCAATGGCCACCACCTGGCTCGGCCGAGGCACGGGACAGGTGAGCTCCGACACATCGAACGGCGCTCCGACGAGCTCCGATTGAGCGGCGAACGCTGCGATCTCGTCTGCTCGAGCGATGGCCTCCATGAGGTCACTCCTGAAGCGTCCAGCCGATGCCTGCTCGAGGTCGACCGCTCCGTGGTTGAGCACGAGGTGAGCTCGGTGGTTGATGGCCGCTATGCGCATGGGGTGGAACCTTTCGAGACGAGCGAAACTGCAACCGTAGTGGGTTGGCCGACTGCCCTCGCTCCAGCCTTGGCGTGGTAGCTCGAACGGGTGAGCGGCGAGGCCTCGACGTGGGCAAACCCGAGGGCGTCGCCAATCGCAGCGAGCCGGTCGAACTCCTCCGGCGTCCAGAACCGAGCCACTGGCAGGTGGGCGGTCGTCGGTCGGAGGTACTGGCCAATGGTCAGAATTTGGGTGCCGACGCTTCGGAGATCGGCCATAGCCGCGTGGACCTCGTCGTCGGTTTCACCGAGGCCGACCATGAGGCCGGACTTCGTGACGAGGCCTGCTGCTCGAGCAGCGGCGAGGACGCCGAGACTCCTGGCGTACCCCGCTGACGGCCGGACCGCTCGTTGGAGCCGGGCAACCGTCTCGAGGTTGTGGTTGCAGACGTCGGGACGTTCATCGAAGATCCGCTGGAGCGACGCCCCGTCACCCTTGCAGTCCGAGATGAGCACCTCAACCGTGGTCATCGGTCGCACCGCTCGAATGGCCCGGATGGTGTCGGCGATGGCGCCTGCTCCCCCATCGGCGAGGTCATCACGCGCCACGCAGGTGACGACTGCGTGATCGAGAGCGAGCTGCGCAACCGCTGCGGCCACGCGGTGTGGCTCCGTGGGGTCGAGGGGCGCAGGTTTGGCCGTGCCAATCTGGCAGAACCCACAGGCACGGGTGCAGTCGGCGCCGTTCACCATGAAGGTGGCGGTGCCATCGGCCCAGCACTCCGAGCGGTTCGGGCACCCAGCTTCTTCACACACGGTCACGAGACCCCCGCCGTGCACCGTCTGCTCAGTGCTGCGCAGTCCCGATCCGAGCGTGACCGGTGCTCGGAGCCACTCGGGCTTGCGCTGCGAAATCGACACCGCAGTGGACGCATCGACGCCCGCTTGCGCCAATCGCCGGAGGCGAATCGGGGTCGACGTCTCGGCGTCGGTCCGACCAGCCACCACGGCCTGAGATCGCACGGTGCGCCCTGCTGCGAGAGCATCAGCGATGCCGTATCCGAGTCGACGGCCGACGGCTTCGGGGTCGAGGGCGCACCCAAGTACCCGCAGGGACGTCACTGGGCGCGTGAGCCCGCAGGGGACGATCTGGCCGAAGGCTTCGAGGTCGGGGGCCACGTTGAGGGCAATGCCGTGCAGCGATCGGCGGCGTCCGTTACTCGACCGTATGGAACGGATCCCAACTGCGGCGATCTTGGCTGGAGCGGCGGTGTCGAGACCAACCCAGACCCCCGGATGACCCTCGAGTCGACCAATCGAACCCGGTGGCGCATCGGGGAGCAGGTCGGCCACGACCTCGGCGACCACGCGCTCGAGGAGGCAGACGTGCGACTTCGGGGCTCCTGGATCGTCGCCGAGATCCACGATTGGGTACACCACGACTTGGCCCGGGCCGTGCCAGGTGACGTCACCCCCGCGGTCAGTCGCGATGACCGGAGCACTCGCACCAGCGAGGACGTGGTCGCGGTCGGCTGAACGGCCGAGGGTGATGACCTCAGGGTGCTCGAGGACGAGGACGTAGTCCGAGGATGCGTGTTCGGCGAGGGACCGCTGGAGCGCGAGACCTTCCTCGTAGTGCACTCGGCCGAGGAATCGGAGCTCCACGGGGTCGACCCCACGAGGCATCGGCGACTGGCGATCACACTCAGCGGACATGCATGCCCCGTCCCGACAAGGCGAGCAAGGTTTCGCCGTACTGCTCCGTGAGCGATGGGTGGGGTTGGATGAAGCGCGCCACGGCCTCGACGTCGAGGCCGAGGTTGACGGCGAGTTCGCCGTGGCCGAGTTGCTCCGTTGCCCACGGCCCAACGAGGTGCACCCCGAGGATTGCCCCAGCCGTTCCGTCGGGCTCGGCGGCGCAGATCACCTTCACGAGTCCCTCGGTCTCCCCGATGATCTGGGCCCGGGAGTTTCCACCAATTGGTTCACGCTTGGTCACAATGGAGAGACCGCGCCGGGTGGCCTCCTCTTCGGTCAACCCCACGAAGGCCACCTCTGGTCGGCAGTAGATGGCCCATGGAACGCCGTCGACGTCGAGCGGCGGGAGTGGACTGCCGAGTGCGTGGCCGACGGCGATCTGTGCTTCGGCGAAGCCAACGTGGGCGAGTTGCGGTCGCCCTGCGACGAGGTCGCCAACGGCGTAGACGCCGGGCATGGACGTCATCTGCTGCTCGGTGGCGATGAGTGCACCGGAGCCTGCGTGGTCGAGCTCGAGACCCTCAGCCAGCGCCGTGGTGACGGGTTCTCGCCCGACGGCAACCACCACGAGATCCGCGGTGATCGTCGCACCACTCGACAGCTCCACCGTCGCTCCATCTGGCGACAGCGTGCGGCCGAGGACCTGCACCCCGGTCGTCACCGCAATCCCGCGCTTGGTGAAGGATCGGTGCACGACCTTCGACACGTCGCCATCGCAGCCGGCGAGGATGCGGTCGAGCCCTTCCACGAGGTGCACGGAGACACCGAGGTCGGACAGCATCGATGCGAACTCACAGCCGATTGCCCCGCCACCAACCACGATGGCCGATGATGGCAATCGCTCGAGGTTCAAGAACCCATCGGAGTCCATGACCGCCGCACCATCGACGGGGAGGACGTCGATCGCACGGGGACGACTCCCCGTGGCCAGGATCACGAATCGTGGAGCGAAGGTGGTGACTGCGCCATCAACGTCGACCGTGACCGTGCGGTCAGCGTGGAGCGTTCCACGCCCGGTGAGCACCCTGACGCCACGGAGCTTCAAGAGCTTTCCGAGCCCGGTGGCGATCGATCCCACGAGCGTCGCCTTGTTCTGCTGAGTCACCGAGAAATCGATTCCTGGCGCCGACGTGGTGATGCCGAAGGTCGCGGCATGCGAAACGCTTCGGAAGACCGAAGCCGCTTCGAGGAAGTACTTGGCAGGGATGCACCCACGCTGGAGACAGGTGCCACCGAGGCCACCGGCATCGACGAGCACCACGGACGCTCCGGCGTTGGCTGCGGTGAGCGCGGCGCCGTAACCGGCAGGGCCTCCACCGATGACGACGAAGTCCGGCTGGGCGGAGGGGTCAGGTGTGGCCACAGGCTGATCCTACCGGGAGGCCATTGGCCACCACGTGGGTCAGCGAGTGCCCGACGTGGGCCGCTGCGTCGTCGCTGCTGCGAGGGCCAGTTCGTCGACCACGTCGTTCCACTGATCGCCAGAGTGCCCCTTCACCCATTTCCAGGTGAGCGGCACCACGGGTTCGAGGGCCAGTGCGAAGAGTCGCTCCCACAGATCTCGATTAGCCACGGGTTGCCCTTGGCTGTTCTTCCAGCCACGGCGGAGCCAGCCCGCGTGCCATCGGTCTTGGAAGCACTTGATGACGTAGGTGGAATCGGAGATCACCGTGATCCCGCCCTGCGCTTCTGCCGTGTCAATGAGGGCGGTCAACGCCTCGATGACGGCGTTGACCTCCATACGCTGATTGGTGGTGTGCGCATCGGGTCCGGCCGCGTACGCGCCACCCGGCACTGCCCAGGCCCAGCCACCAGGACCAGGATTGCCGAGGCATGAGCCATCGGTGTAGACGGTGATCGGCGCCATGTCAGCGGATCGTGATCCAGGCTTGAGGATCCTTGGTGAAGTCCGTGACCGCCTTCGGGAGCTTGCCCGTCGCCACTTGTTCCAACGTCACGTGGTCGAGCACCATGCGCAGCGCGGCACGGGCAGCGACCCAGACATCTTGGAGCGAGCTGGCCGCGCCCTCGTAGACGACCTTCTCCGGCCGCTCCCCTCGCACACCTGCGAGTGGACCGTCGAGGGCTCGCATGATCTCCGCCAACAGGATCGTCGAGGCAGGTCGGGCGAGACGGTAGCCACCCGAGACGCCACGCTGACTGGCCACCAGTTCGGCCCGACGGAGATCGGTCATGATCGCACCGAGGAACCGACTCGGGAGTCCTTGGAGGGTGGCGATCTCTTCGGTCGTGAGCGGTCGGTCTGCGGTGGCCAGGGTCAACATGGCCCGAACCCCGTAGTCCACCTTCGCCGCAATCTGCACGGTTCCATCTTGCCCTACTTCCCGAGCGACACGCCGTCATCGGTCGTTTCGACCGGTCCGCTCGGAAATTGCAGGACCAGTGACTCTGCTCCTGCACAATGGAGGGGTGGACTTCTCCTTGCGACGCCTCTACCTCTGTACGCCGGACCGGCCAGACCTCGCCGAGTTCGTGACCGCGGTGCTCGACGGAGGCGTCGACATCGTCCAACTGCGCGACAAGCATGCCGATGCTCGAGTGATTTTGGAGCGCGCCGCGCTGGTGCAGGAACTCTGCCACTCCTACGGCGTCCCGTTCATCCTCAACGACCGACCGGACCTCGCTCTCCACTTGGGCGCCGACGGCGTCCACGTTGGCCAAGACGACGCACCAGTTGCACTGTGTCGCACCTTGCTCGGTCCTGACGCCATCATCGGGCTCTCCACCCATGCCGTGGAGGAGTTGACACCTGCCCTCGCTGAGCCAGTGACCTACCTCTCGGCCGGCCCCATCGAAGCGACGCCAACGAAGCCCGGAAGGATCGGGACGGGCGTGTCCTACGCTGCCGCCGCCACCGAGCGAGCGAGCGTTCCAGTGTTCGTGACCGGCGGGATCACCCCAGCCCACATCGGACCACTCGCCGCCGAGGGCATTTCCCACTTCGTGGTGGTGCGTGCGCTCACCGAAGCCGCTGACCCCGGAGCTGCAGCTCGAGCGCTGCGGAGCGCGATCGACGCAGAGTTCTCGTCCTGACGCACCACTGCCCCGCCAGAGGCGGGGCAGTGAGGTTGCAGCAGTTGAGCTCGGTACGAGCGCAGGGACTAGAGCCCGATGCGCTGCGCCAGCTGCTCGCGGTGGTAGGTCGGGTCGCCGAAGAGGAGCTCCGAGGACTTCGCCCGCTTGAAGTAGAGGTGCGCTGGGTGTTCCCAGGTGAAACCAATGCCACCGTGGATCTGGATGTTCTCTGCAGCTGCGTGGAAGTAGGCCTCTGAGCAGTAGCTCTTGGCGAGCGATGCCACGACCGGCAACTCGTCGGAGTCCTCAGCGGCAGCGAAACTCGCGTAGTAGGCAGCGGACTTAGCCGACTCCACTTCGAGGAGCATGTCGGCGCACTTGTGCTTGATGGCCTGGAAGGACCCAATCGGGCGACCGAACTGGATGCGGTTCTTGGCGTAGTCGACGGAAGCGTCGAGGCAACGCTGTGCGCCACCGACTTGCTCGGCAGCCAAGCCCACGGCCACGAGGTCGAGGGTCTTGGTCAGACCGGCGAGTGCGCCACCGTCGGTGCCGATGAGTCGGGCCGGGGTGTTCATGAACTCGAGACGAGCCTGCTTGCGGGTCTGGTCCATGGTCGGCAACTGGGTCTTCGTGAGGCCCGCTGCATCTCCGGCGACAGCGAAGAGCGAGAGGCCCTTGTCGGTGACCGCAGCCACGATGATCAAGTTGGCGAGGTGACCGTCGATCACGTAGTTCTTGTGCCCATTCAGCACGTAGCCACCATCGGCAGCCGAGGCAGCGCAGGTCACGGCCGACAGTTCAGGGCGGCCGTTGTCCTCGGCGAGGGCCAAGCTGGCAATGGTGGAGCCGTCGGCGATGCCGGGGAGGTACTCCGCCTTGGCGGCGTCGTCGCCGGACTCCAAGATGGCGTTGGCAGCCAAGACCACGGTCGAGAAGAATGGGGCGCAAAGGAGCGCAGCGCCCATCTCTTCGAGGACGATCGACAACTCGACGAACGTGAAGCCCGAACCACCGAACTCCTCAGGAATCGCCAGGCTCTGGAGGCCAAGCTGCTCGGCCATCTGGGTCCACACCGAGGGGTCGTAGCCCTCGTCGGTCTCCATCAGGCGGCGCACTTCGGTCTCTGGGGACTTCTCGGCTAGGAACCGGTTGACGGCCTTGCGAAGCTCATCCTGCTCTTCGGTGAAGACGAAGTTCATGTCGTACCCTTCAATAGTCGCTCGGCAGCTTGCCGGCTCGCCCGGAGGTGAACGTGCACACCTTACCAATCGCATCGACCCACGCGACATGGTGGGTGCAAGACTGGTGCCATGGCTGAAACCACCACTGTCTACGCCGATGCTCGAGTTGCCGTCCACAGCGTGGTCGTTGGTCCCGTCGACAACAACGTCTACATCGTCCGGTGCCAGCGCACTGGCGAAGGCCTCCTCATCGACGCCGCCAATGAGCACGAGCTCCTGCTCGATCTCTGCCGACAATTCGGGGTGACCTCGGTCGTCGAGACGCACGGCCACTGGGACCACATCGGCGCCGTCGCAGCGGTTCGAGAAGCAGGAATTCCCGTCAGTGTCACCGCTTCGGACGCGTCGATGCTGCCGAGTTACGACCTCCTCTTGGACGACGACGTCGACCTCGCCGTTGGGGACCTGCGGATCCGGACCATCTGGACGCCGGGGCACACCCCTGGATCCATCTGCTTCGCCCTCACGGACACTCCCTTGCTCTTCACCGGGGACACGCTGTTCCCCGGCGGTCCGGGCAACACCTTCGGCAACGCCGAGGACTTCGCCACGATTCTCCGCTCCATTGACGAGCGACTCTTCACTCCCTTCAGCGCTGCAACCGTGGTCCTCCCCGGCCACGGCGCCGCAACCACGCTCGGCGCCGAGCGACCACACCTCGACGAATGGGCCGCCCGCGGGTGGTAGCAGCCGGTGGCAATTGTTGACCACGCCACTAGGATTTGGCCTGTGACCGAATCGGCAACCCCTCTCCTCGAACTCCGCAACCTGAAGGCCGCTGCCGAAGGCACGCCGATCTTGAACGGCGTCAACTTGACCATTGGTCATGGCGAAATCCATGCACTCCTCGGGCCGAATGGGGCGGGCAAGTCCACCCTGGCTGGCGTGGTGATGGGGAGCCCGCTGTATGAGATCACCGGTGGACAGATCCTCTTGAACGGTGAGGACATCACCGACTGGGGACCAGATGTCCGGGCCAAGGCCGGCGTGTTCTTGGCCTTCCAGTACCCCGAATCCATCGCAGGAGTCTCGGTCGTGCAGTTCCTCCGCCAGGCCATGTCCGCTCGGACCGGGGTTGAAGACCTCTCGGTCTTGGAAGTCCGCTTCGCCATGATGGAGTGGATGGAGCGCCTCGGGATGGACGCGGCATTCGCTGAGCGGCACTTGAACGAAGGGTTCTCGGGCGGCGAGAAGAAGCGCAACGAGATCCTCCAGATGGCGCTCCTCGAGCCAACCGTTGCCATCTTGGACGAGACCGACTCAGGCCTCGACATCGACGCGCTCCGCATCGTCGCTAATGGGGTTCGCACCGTGCGCGCTGAGCACCCCTCCCTCGGGTGCCTCGTGATCACGCACTACCAGAAGCTCATGGATGAACTCCAGCCCAGCCACGTCCACCTCCTCGTCGACGGCGCGATCGTCGAGAGCGGCGACATGGACCTCGCTCGAGCAATTGAGCGAGAGGGCTACGAGCAGTGGCGGCCGTGACCTCCCTCGACGTCGCCACGATCCGGAAGGACTTCCCCCTCCTCGCCCAAGTCCGTGACGGCAAGCGCATCACCTACCTCGACTCGGGCGCCTCTGCGCTCCCACCCCACCAGGTGGTTGCAGCCATGGCCACCTACCAAGAGACGACGCACGCCAACGTGCACCGGGGTGTCTACGCCACCGCTGAGCGTGCCACCCACCTCTACGAGCAAGCGCGCATCGACGTCGGTCGCTTCATCGGGGCTGCCAAGCCGGCCAGTGAGATCGTCTTCACCAAGAACTGCACCGAGGCGTTCAACCTCTTGGCGCAGAGTTGGGGGCTCGCGAACCTTGGGCCCAACAGCGCCATCGTGCTCACCGAGATGGAGCACCACGCCAACATCGTCCCGTGGCTCCAACTCCAAACCCGACTCGGCTTTGAGATCCGCTACCTCTCAGTCGCAGATGACCGGACGCTCGATCTGTCGAACCTCGACCAACTCCTCGACGGCGCAGCCCTGTTGTCGGTCACCGCGACCTCCAACGTGCTCGGCACCGTGAACCCCATTGCCGAGCTCGCAAGCGCTGCACGCGCAGCGGGAGCCTTGATTGCTGTGGACGGGGCCCAAGCAGTCCCCCACGCCAGCATCGACGTGACGGCGCTCGACCTCGACTTCCTCGCCTTCAGCCCGCACAAGGTCTACGGACCGACCGGCATCGGCGTGCTCTACGCCAAGGCGGAGCACTTGGACGCCATGCCGCCCTTCCTCGGTGGCGGCGGCATGATCAAAGACGTCCGCCTCGACGGATTCTTGGCCGCCGATGGACCGCAGCGATTCGAAGCGGGCACGCCCCCCATCGCTGAAGCCGTCGGTCTCTCCGCTGCCCTCGCCTACGTCTCCGGTCTCGGCCTCGACGCGATTCACGCCCACCATCGCAGCCTGACCACCTACGCCCTGTCGGCCTTTGCGTCAACCTTCGGCGACACCGTGAAGGTCCAAGGACCCGCCGATGGACCGAATCGTGCTGGCGTGCTGAGCTTGACCGTCGACGGCGTCCACGCCCATGACATCGCCCAGGTGCTCGACACCTACGGCGTTTGTGTGCGACCGGGGCACCACTGCGCCAAGCCGCTCATGCGTCGCCTCGGTGTCAACGCCACGGCACGGGCGAGTTTCGGCATCTACAACGACCGCGATGACATCGACCTACTGGTGGAGGCCCTCCAGGCCACTGTCACCATGTTCGCCTGAGGGGAGCACACCATGGCTGATTTAGAAGAGCTGTACCGAGAGATCATCCTCGACCACTACCGCAACCCCCGAAACCGCGGCGAACTCGACCCGCCGGCAATTCGGGTCGAAGGGTTCAACCCTCTGTGCGGTGACGAGATCGTCTTGAGCCTGGCCGTCACCGATGGCGTCGTCACCGACGTCAAGGTCGGTGGGTCTGGGTGCTCGATCTCCACGAGTTCAGGGTCACTCATGTCAGCAGCGGTGAAGGGCAAGACGGTCGACGACGTCCGCGAGCTCCTCGCCACCTTCAAGGGCATGCTGTCGGTTGGCGACGAAGGCGAGCACGACCCGTCCGTCGAGCCGACTCCGGTCAACCTCAGGTCCCTCGGCGAACTCGCCGCGCTCCAAGGTGTGGCCAAGTTCCCCGTGCGCATCAAGTGCGCGACGTTGTCGTGGAACACCTTGGCCCAAGGCCTCGACGAGATCGCCGCAGGCTGACCCGAGCGGGAGCCCATGGCTCCTCATGCTCGACGTCAGCTCAAAGGGGACAGCGCCTAGAACCCGAAGGGATCTGCCGCGCTCGCCGTTGACGGCGTCGCCACCTTGTAGCGGGCGTAGCCCTCAGCCTCAAGGGTCGTCACGAGTTCAGGTCCACCGCTGTCGACGAGTTCTCCACTCACGAGGACGTGGATCCGGTCCGGGGTCAACACGTCGAGGAGTCGACGGAAGTGGGTGATCGCGAGGACTGAGAGTTGACGGTCCGCATCCTTCGACGCCGCACTCAGGTGCTTACCAATGGCGGCGAGGGCATCGACGTCGAGGCCGGAGTCAATCTCGTCGAGGAGCGCGAATGGACGTCGCAGCACGTCGAGCTGCACGATTTCAGAGCGCTTGCGCTCACCACCAGAGAGGCCGACGTTCAAGGCCCGATCGAGGAGATCGGGTCGGAGGCCGATCGCCTGCGCTGCCACCTCGAGGGCGTGGGTCACTGCTGCGGTCCCTGCACCGGGATTGGCAGCGCTCAGCGCTTCAGCGAGTCCGACACCGGGCACCTCGAGTGGCTGTTGGAGCGCGAGGAAGAGTCCAGCCCGTGCTCGCTCATGTGTTGGTCGACCAACCAGTTCTTCGCCGTCCAACGCAATCGAACCGGACGTCACCGTCGTTCCGGGGCGGCCCATGATGGCGTGGGCCAGCGTGGACTTCCCCGAGCCGTTCGGACCCATGACGGCGTGGATCTCACCAGGACCAACCTCGAGGGAGATGCCGTGGAGGATCTCCTTTCCGGCAACGGTGGCGTGGAGGTCAGTGATGACGAGCCGGCTCATGGGAGCACCACCGAAACGGCATCGCCGTGGACGATGACCTCGTAGGTCGCAACTGCTTGGGTGGCAGGGAAAGACATGGGTTCTCCCGTTCGAAGGTCGAATGCCGCTCCGTGGCGTGCGCACTCGATCTCGCAGGTCTCGGGATCTACCTCACCGAGGCTCAGCGAGAAATCTTCATGGCTGCAGCGATCACCGAGGGCGTAGTAGGTCTCGCCCACTCGGGCAATAGCGATGCGGTGCCCCTCGACGTCGAAGCGCTGCGCCGTTCCATCGGTGATGGTGGAGGTGGTGCACACCGTGACCTCAGGCATCGTCGAGACCTGCAGTCAGGTGCGCCAGCCGTGCAGCCAGTGCTCGAGCGACGACACCCATGGCCGATGGAATGGGCAGTTGCTCGAGGGCATCGGCGAAGAATCCCGAGATGAGGAGACGCTCGGCCACTTCGGGGGCGATGCCACGGGACTCCAAGTAGTAGCGCTGGTCTTCGTCGACGGGGCCAACGGTTGAACCGTGCGAGCAGCGGACGTCATTCTCGTTGATGTCGAGGTTCGGAACCGAGTCTGCTTGTGCGTGCTCCCCGAGGACCAAGTTGTGGTTGGTCTGGGCGGCATCAGACCGGACGGCACCGTTACGGATCCGGATGGTGCCGGTGTAGATCGAGCGCGCGGAGTCAGCGACCGCCCCCTTGCACAGAAGATCAGAGGTGGTGTGGTCTGCGGCGTGGTCCTGCAAGGTGCGCACATCGTGGACCTGCGTGCCGGTGCCGAGGTAGAGGTTGCGCAGCGTCGAGGATCCACCGCGACCGGTGACAGCAACGTCGGTCTCAATGCGGTCGTACGCAGCACCGAGGCCAACCGAGAAACTCGTGATGCTCGCATCTCGCCCAACGACGGCGACTTGGCGAGCGAGGTGCCATGCGTCTTCAGATGTCTCTTGGAGCGCAACGTGGCGGAGCCGAGCCCCGTCAGCGAGGTCGAACTCGGTGCGCGAGAGGGTCAAGGTTCGAGCACCACCGGTGACGAGCTCGACAATGGCAGCCGATGCCCCCCGACCGAGCACGACGCGTACCCATGGTGCTGTCAAGATGCCATCAGTGGCGCTGACCGATGAGGCGAGCACGATTGGTTCCTCAACCGTCACTCCAGCGGCAACGTCGATCACGAGGAGCGATGGAGCGAGGGCGTGATGGAGTGCCGAGAGGTAATCCTCTTCGCCGGACCCGAAGGCACCCGGGATCCCGTCGGCTCCGAGTTCATTGGCGAGACGAATCGTCACACCAGTTGGGAGACCGGCGGTCTCGACCGAGACGACGAACCCGTCCACCATGGTGACGAGTGCCGCGGCATCCGCAACCGTTGGGCCTGCACCTGCACCTGCACCTGCGCTCCGCGGTGCCACCGCAGGTGTGAAGGTCGCAAGGTCAAGGTCGTTGATTGGCGAGTAACGCCAGCGTTCTTCAGTTGCCGACGGGACGGGAAGTTCGTTCAAGCGAAGAGCAGCATCGCGGCGAATCACTTCCAGCCAGGCGGGGCCACCGGCGGCCGGCCCAAAGGTGGTGGTCATCGTGGCGGTCGAACCTTCCTCAGTCCCAGCACCACGGATCGGTGCGAGCCGCTCCATCCTAGGGGTTCGACCCCTCTCGGCACACAAGGGGTGCACTGCACCATTGGCCTACGATGCCACGATGACCGATTGCACGACCTTCACTTCTGACGTCTTGACCATTGAGCGGTCGGGACACATCGCCACCTTGTGGCTCGATCGACCAGAAGCTCGAAACGCCATGGGCACAGCGTTCTTCGCCGACCTCCCAGGAGCTGTCGCTGCGCTCGACGCTGATGATGAGGTTCGCGCCATCGTCGTAGCTGCTCGAGGTCCCCACTTCTCCGTTGGTCTTGACTTGAAGCAGATGTCACTCAGCGGAGGTGGGAGTGGCACCTCACAGGCGACCAAGGCTTCTCGATTCCGAGTGACCCTCAAAGAGATGCAGGCTGGCATCACCGCGCTCGCCAACTCAGAGAAAGCGACCATCGCGATCGTGCATGGTTACTGCATTGGTGGAGGTGTCGACCTCATCACTGCCTGCGACCTCCGCTACGCCAGCGCTGACGCCATCTTCTCGGTGCGCGAGACCAAGATCGCCATCGTGGCCGATCTCGGCAGCCTCCAGCGCCTCCCCGCCATCATCGGGCAAGGCTTCGTGAACGAACTCGCCCTGACGGGACGAGACGTCACCGCAGCGAGAGCTGCCAGCATGGGGCTCGTGAATGAGGTGGGGGCCACCGAGGCTGAGGCGACGACGATCGCCATGGGCGTGGCCGCCGAGATCGCCGCCAACTCCCCCCTCGTCGTCGCTGGCACCAAGGCCGTGCTTGCCGCTGGGGAGTACCAGACCGTCGAACAAGGCCTCGACTTCGTCGGCGTGTGGAACGCTGGGTTCTTGGCGTCGGCGGACCTCGGCGAGGCGATGACCGCCTTCATGGAGAAGCGACCGCCGAACTTCACCGGCAACTAGAGGCCTAGCCCTGGCCTCGCAACCGGCGCCAGAACTTTCGGACCCCACTCGGCAACTCGGCTTGCTCGTCGCTGATCACTGCTGAGGCCGCAGCCACGATCGCCTCGGCATCACCGAGGAGTGCGGTCATCTCATCGATGGGCACGTCGGGGCGTGGCTCCACCGGCTTTGGGATGAGGCTTCCGTGGCTCCAGCCCACATCGACGAGGCGAGGGGCGAACTGTGCGCAGGGGTCTGGACAGGCCCATGGAGCCTGTGGGGCGAGACCGAGGGCGCAGTAGCGCGCCGCTTCACCGGAGTCGTAGGTCCGGGACTGGAAGTGCTTGCACTGCTCGTTCATCCCCATGCGCGCATCCTAAAACCGAGTGATCGGTTGCGAGCACCCAGATCGAATCAGGCCTGCGCCTCAGCAATGGCGTCGCGAATGGCGAGGACCCGTCGAGCTTCGTCGACGTGGAGGTTCTCGATCATGCGACCGTCCACAGTGACGACGCCTCGACCATCACGCTCGGCCTCTTCGAAAGCGGAAATGATGCGCACCGCGAGGTCGATCTCGTCGTCCTCGGGTGAGAACGCAGCGTTGCAGCCGTCGACCTGGCTCGGGTGGATGAGCGTCTTGCCGTCAAAACCCATGGCACGACCCTGTGCGCACTCGGCGGCGAATCCAGCTTCGTCCTTGATGTCGTTGAAGACGCCGTCCAAGATGACCTTGTCGGTGGCTCTCGCCGCGAGCAGGCTCAGGTAGAGCCCTCCCATGAGGGGCGACCGATCGGGTACGCGCTTGGCGTGGATCTCCTTCGCCAAGTCGTTCGTTCCCATCACCAACACCGCCAGGCGCTCCGAAGCGCCGCAGATCTCCTCGGCGTGGAGCATGGCGACCGGGGTCTCGAGCATCGCCCAGATCTTCGTGCGATCAGGAGCTCCGTGGCGCTCCAAGGCAGCTTCGATGGCCCGGACTTGCTCCGCGGAGTTCACCTTCGGGATGACGATGCCATCGGGACCAGCTGCAGCGATCGCTGCGAGGTCATCGTCGTGCCACGGCGTGCCGATGCCATTGGCTCGAATGGTGATCTCTCGATTGCCATAACCCCCTCCAGCGAACATCGCACAGGCGCGCTCACGGGCTTCAGCCTTGGCGTCGGGGGCCACGGCGTCTTCGAGGTCGAAGATAAGGGCGTCGGCGGGAATAGCCTTGGCCTTCTCGAGCGCCCGCTCGTTGGCGGCCGGCATGTACAGCACGCTGCGACGTGGGCGAAGGTTGGTCGACATGTCAGTCCTCCAAGGAGATGGTGGCGTAGAGCGCTGCGAGCTCAGGGTCACGGGCGGCGAGGTCGTTGGCGAGTTCCACCATGACGCGGCACTGCTTCACCGACGCGTCATCTTCCATCTTCCCGTCGAGCATCACCGCACCGGTGCCATCACCCATGGCGGCGATGACCCGACGGGCGTGGCGCACGTCGGCGACGCTCGGGGAGAAGACCTTGCGAGCGATGTCGATCTGGGCCGGGTGGAGCGACCACGCACCGACGCAGCCGAGGAGGTAGGCGTTGCGGAACTGGTCCTCACAGGCCACCACGTCGGCGATGTCGCCGAAGGGGCCGTAGTAGGCGGAGATGCCGTTGGCCTGGCAGGCATCGACCATGCGGGCAATCGTGTAGTGCCAGAGGTCTTGCTGGTAGATCGCCCGGTCGCCGTGGATGTCGCCGTCGCGAGGATCTTGGCGGACGAGGTAGTCCGGGTGGCCCCCACCAACTCGGGTGGTCTTCATGCGACGATTGGCCGCCAAGTCTGCCGGTCCGAGCGAGAGGCCCTGCATGCGCGGCGAGGCTGCGCAGATCTCCTCGACGTTCATGACGCCACGTGCGGTTTCCAAAATGGCGTGCACCATGATCGGACGCGTGAGACCAGCCTTGGCTTCGAGTTGGGCGAGGAGGCGGTCGACGTAATGGATGTCCTCGGCGCCCTCCACCTTCGGGATCATGATGACGTCGAGGACGTGGCCCACTTCGGTGACGGCGGTGATGAGGTCATCGAGACCCCACGGCGAGTCGAGGGAGTTCACCCGGGTCCAGAACTGGGCGGTGCCGAAGTCCACGGTCTTGCCCACGTTCACGAGACCAGCCCGAGCAGCATCCTTCTCGGTGGCAGGGACGCCGTCTTCTAAGTTCGCGAGCAGCACGTCGACCTTGGTGGCGAGGTCGGGGAGCTTCGCCACCATCTTCGGATTCGACGCCGGAAAGAAGTGAATCATCCGCGACGGGCGAAATGGCACCTCTCGAAGGGGAGCCGGGGCACCGACTGCGAGCGGGCGGAAGAAGTCTTTCGGGGAACGCACAGGGCCTCCAGGGTCGCGGGACGACTCCAAATGTAGGGGACGGACGAGGCGGGTCGTGAGCCTCACCCGGCGCGCTAGCCGATGGAGCCTTCCATCTGCAGTTCAATGAGGCGGCTCCACTCCACCGCGTACTCCATCGGGAGCGTGCGGGTGATGGGCTCGATGAAGCCGTTCACGATCATGCCCATGGCTTGGGACTCTGAGAGTCCGCGGCTCATGAGGTAGAAGAGCTGGTCGTCGCCGACCTTCGAGACCGTCGCCTCGTGGCCAATGCGAGCGTCGCGCTCGTTGACCTCCATGTAGGGCTTGGTCTCAGAAATCGACCGGTCATCGAGCAGGAGGGCGTCGCAGCGGACGAAGGACTTCGATCCCGTCGCACCCTCGTCGACGTGGACGAGACCACGGTAGGTCGTGGCTCCACCGTCTTTGGAGATGGACTTGCTCACGATGGTGGACGTGGTCTCAGGAGCTGCGTGGACCATCTTGGCGCCGGCGTCTTGCTGCTGACCGGGACCTGCGTAGGCAACCGAGAGCACCTCACCAGAAGCCTTCGGCCCCATGAGGTAGACGCTCGGGTACTTCATGGTCAAGCGAGAGCCGATGTTGCCGTCGATCCACTCCACGTGAGCCTCGGCTTCAGCGCGGGCGCGCTTGGTGACCAAGTTGTAGACGTTGTTCGACCAGTTCTGGATGGTCGTGTACGTGATGCGGCTGCCAGGGAGCGCCACGAGTTCCACGACTGCAGAGTGGAGTGAGTCCGTCGAGTACACCGGTGCCGAGCAGCCCTCGACGTAGTGGACCTGAGATCCCTCATCCGCGATGATGAGCGTCCGCTCGAACTGCCCCATGTTCTCGGCGTTGATCCGGAAGTAGGCCTGCAGTGGCTGGTCCACCACGACGCCAGGTGGCACGTAGATGAAGGAGCCTCCCGACCACACGGCGGAGTTGAGAGCAGCGAACTTGTTGTCGTTCGGAGGAATGATCGATCCGAACCACTTCTTCACGAGCTCGGGGTACTCCCGAACCGCGGTGTCCATGTCGCAGAACAAGACGCCGAGGCGCTCCAAGTCCTCGCGGTTGCGGTGGAACACGACTTCGGACTCGTACTGCGCGGTCACACCAGCTAAGTACTTGCGCTCAGCTTCGGGGATGCCGAGCTTCTCGTAGGTGTTCTTGATGGCGTCGGGGAGGTCGTTCCAGTCATCGACCTGCCCGCCGGTTGGCTTGATGTAGTAGTAGATGTCGTCGAAGTTGAGGTCCGGCATCTTCGTTGCGAACCAGTCGAGCATTGGCTTTCGTTCGAAGCGCTTGAGTGCAGCCAGTCGGAAATCCCGCATCCAGGTCGGCTCGTTCTTCATGGCCGACATCTCACGGACGATCTCTTCAGAGAGGCCCTTCTTGGGCTTGAAGACGTAGTCCTCTTCGTCCGACCAGCCCAGTTGGTAGCGCCCGAGGTCGAGATCGTCGATGGCCATGGTCGCTCCGTCATCAGTGTCCGCAGATACACGGGGAGGGTTTCTCCAATGCCGATTGTAGCAACTCCACCGCTCGATCAACCGGCGGTGATTGATGGAGTGAAGCCGCCTGACAGGCTAGAGGAATGCTCCTTCCTCCTTCGCTCGCTGCGCGACCTCACTCGATGACCAACCACGGGCTCACGCGCGAGGACCCCTACTTCTGGTTGCACGAGAAGGACAACCCTGAGGTCTTGGCCTACCTCGTGGCCAACAACGAGCACGTGCGAGCCTCCCTCGCCCACCTCGAACCCCTCCGGAGCACCCTCTACGCCGAGTTCATTTCCCGCATTGAGCAGAACGACCTGTCGGTTCCGGCTCGTTCTGGGCCGTTCTGGTACTACCAGCGCACCGTCGAAGGCCTCGACTACCCCATCGCCTGCCGGCGCCCCGCCGGACCGATCGGCGAGGCTCCACCGAATCTCGACGACGACAGTGCGGCAGAGCAGATCGTGTTCGATGAGAATCTCGCTGCTCAAGGCCACGACTACTTCGCCGTTGGGACCTTGAGCGTCAGTCCCGACCACGAGTGGTTGGCCGTGGGTAGCGAATCCCGCGGCGACCAGCGCTACACGCTGACGTTCCGACGCCTGAGGGATGGCTACGAGGCACAGGAGGCGATTGAGGACACGAGCTACGGCTTCGCCTGGGCCAACGACAACGCCACCGTCTTCTACACGAAGACCGATGCCGCACTCCGCCCCTTCCAAGTCTGGCGCCACCACGTCGACGGCGACCCGTCGACCGACGTCTGCGTCTTCGAAGAGGCCGACGCACGATTCTCCCTGAGTGTGGGTTCGACCAAGGACCGCCGGGCCATCGTGATCCATTCGGGCTCGAAGACGACGGCAGAGGTGTGGTTGCTCGACCCGAACGCCCCCCTCGAGAACCCCACCTGCGTGGCACCTCGCACCGAGGGCGTCGACTACGCCGTAGAGCACCACCACGGCACCGACGGGGTTGACCGCCTCCTCATCCTCACCAACGACGATGGGCCCGACTTCAGCCTCTCGGTGCAGGAGCGCTCCGGAGGACCGAGGACCACCCTCATCCCGCACCGACCTGGAACCCGTATCGATGGGGTCGACGCGTTCTCCACCTTTCTCGTCATCGACGAACGGATCAACGCCGAGCGCCGACTGCGCATCTGCCCCTTCTCTGGCCACGATGGCGCGTCGGCGTTCGCGATGAGCCACCTCGTTCCAACGACGACCAGCCCGGCGACCACCTGGGAGGGCGAGAATCCCGAGTTCACCCAGCGACACCTCCGATACGGCGAGACCTCACTGGCCACGCCGTCGGTCATCGCCGAGCTCGACCTCGATACGGGAACCACCGTGGTCCGCAAGCGCCAACAGGTGAAGGGGGACTTCGACGCCACTCGTTACCAAACCGAGCGTCACGTCGCCACCGCTGCAGATGGCATGGAGATCCCGATCAGCCTCGTCTATCGGAGCGATCTGGCCGCCGAAACGCCGGGACCTCGACCCTGCCTCCTCTACGGGTATGGCTCCTACGAGGCCTGCGAAGACCCCGCCTTCTCCTCCCTTCGACTCTCGCTCCTCGACCGAGGGTTCACCTTCGCCATCGCCCACGTTCGCGGTGGTGGAGAGATGGGGCGTGCCTGGTACGACCAGGGCAAGTTGGCCAACAAGATGAACACCTTCACCGACTTCCTCGCCTGCGCGCACGCCCTGATCGATACCGGTTGGACCACTGCGTCGCAGCTCGTCGCTCGTGGCGGCTCAGCTGGTGGTCTCCTTATGGGTGCCGTGGCCAACATGGAGCCAACGCTCTTCGCCGGCATCGTGGCCGAGGTTCCCTTCGTCGACTGTCTGACCACCATGCTCGACGCCTCACTCCCCCTCACCGTTGGGGAGTACGAAGAGTGGGGCAATCCATCAGACGACCCTGCAGCATTCGCCACGATGCTCGGTTACTCCCCCTACGACAACGTGGTCGCCACCAACGCCGATGGCACGCCACGGCGCTACCCACCGATGTACGTCACCTGCGGCCTCAACGATCCGCTGGTGTCCTACTTCGAGCCAGCGAAATGGGTCGCGAAACTTCGGGCGGTGAACCCCGACAACGTCGTCTACTTCCACAGTGAACTCGGGGCTGGCCACGGAGGGCCCTCGGGTCGCTACGAAATCTGGGCCGACGAAGCGCAAGTCTTCGCGTTCATCTGCGCCTGCGTCGGGATCGGTGGTTCGACCCTCAACCCGTGAGGACGTTGCTCGGCAAGGTCGTAGTGGTTGCCGACGGGACCGTTGAGGTGGTCGAGCTCGGGACCGGCACCGTGAAGGTCAGCACCGTCGGCGAGGCCAAGGTCGGCAGCTTGATGGGCGCTCCGTTGAGGAGGATTTGAACACCACTCGGCGAGCCAATGGAGACCGAAGCCCCCTCGGTGAGTGGGATGGTTGCCCCTCCGTGCACCGGCACCGTTGCCGCGAACAACGTGGTCGACGATCCCGTTCCCGTGATCTGCACCCAGCAGGGCGAGGCCGGGTGCACGGTGATTGCGTAGGTCGGTGTCGACACGGCGTAGGTTGCCACCCCTGGTCCCGAGCTCACCGGAGGAACCGCAGCAGGCAGCGTCGTCGTGGTGGTCGACGTCGTCGTGGTTGACGACGGCGGCAAGGTGACGACCGGCGTCGTGCCCGACTGGTGCTCGACGAGGGCGCCAATGGCGACCGCGACCGCCAAGAGGCCAACCGCCATCCAGAGGCCGAGTGGGTGTCGACCCCGGTGGTTGCTCCCCATGTGGTGGATGGCCCAATCGGCCCGCCGCTGTTCTTCCACGTCGAGCGAGGGAGCATCGGTGAAGGGCTTGGCATCGTCGAAGACGTAGACCTGTTCGCCGAACCCGCGATCTTCAACGTGGAGGTGATCGTTCCCTGGGTCCACTCGAGGGAGTACGGGAGCGGCGGAGTCCGATGGACGCGATCGCCGGAGACTCCGCACGTCGGTCCTGCGCTCAATCGACGCCAGGGTGGTCAGCGTGGAGCGATGCTGGTCGATCGAGGAGATCTCACGATCGGATCGCCGTTGCCGGAGCCACGCTCCGCCAGCCACGACGCCAACGATCGCCACGAGGAGGAGAATGGCGGTCACGTCGACGACCGTCGTTCGTCGGGAGTGCCACGTCGCGACGATCGTTCACGCACGTGCATAGCCCCACGATACCGCCGGGGTCTTCTCACAGAGCGAATTGACCGAACCCGCCCCGGAAGTAGAGCAGCGGCATTCCGCTCCGAGCGTCGAGGGCAGCGACGTCGCCCACCACCATGAAGTGATCGCCAGCGGTCGTCACCTGCGAAATCGTGCAGTCGACGGTGGCGAGCACGCCAGCAATTCGGGGCGTGCCGGTCACCCCGAGGGTGAAGTCCACGCCTGCGAACTTGTCCACCCCTGAGGTGGAGAACTGGCGACAGAGATCTTCTTGATCGGCGGCAAGCACGTTCACGGTGAAGGATCCGCCAGCCGCGATTTTGGGCCACGACGTCGACGAGCGCGATGGGGCAATCCAAATGAGCGGCGGATCCAGACTGAGCGCCGAGAAGGATTGACAGGTGAACCCAACCGGCGTGGCGTGGTCCATGCCGGTGACAATGGTCACCCCGGTGGCGAAGTGCGACAGGACCGACCGGTAGTGCGATGGATCTGCAGCGTTGCTGGTCGCCATGGGTTGGCCTCCTCGGTCATCTCCCACGCTAGCGAGACCGCCGTTGTAGGTTCTC
>Ga0208617_1000039_pt1 | contig 54854 bp, 55 predicted proteins | sample CryBogCBE06Nov07_FD_184581 | JGI IMG/M metagenome (GOLD analysis project Ga0208617, IMG submission 184581) | Freshwater microbial communities from Crystal Bog, Wisconsin, USA - CBE06Nov07 (SPAdes) (version 2) | ecosystem: Environmental > Aquatic > Freshwater > Lake | place: Crystal Bog...
TCAGCCCGACGCAGTTCAGTCTGGCCTTTGCGGTCAATGCCATGGCCTTTATCGGTGCCTCGCAATTTTCAGCACCGCTGGCCAAGCGCTTTGGCGTTGCGCCGGTGATTTCGGCTGCGGTGAATTTTTATGCAGCCATGGCCTTGCTGATGTGTCTGGTGACACTGGCCGGCGTGGACAGTCTGCCGGTGCTGATGGCGCTGCTGTTCATGACCTTTGGCGGTCTGGGGCTTGTGGTGCCCGCCAGCATGGTGCTGGCGCTGGAGGATCACGGCCCGATAGCCGGCATGGCCTCGGCTCTGGGCGGCACCCTGCAAATGGTGACCGGCGCAATGGTGATTGCGGCCATGAGCCCGTTTTTCGGCGGCAGTGTATTGCCGATGGTGATCACCATATTTCTGGCGTCCCTTTGCGCTTTTTCGCTGTCAAGACTGACCTTTGCGCAAAGGAAAATATAATAATATGATAAAAATGTCTTAGAATAATATTTTTTATTTCTTTATATGGGTATCTTTAATACTAAAGACTTAGTCATAAATTTTTAATGAAGCATAGCCTTCTGCTGAACCTGCTCTATGATTGTATACAATCAGCCGAGTCAAAGAACTCGGGCTTGACAGGGAGAGGCTCAATCTATGACACATGCAAACACCCAAACCGGTGGGGTGCTGGATCGTTCCCACACAATCGCGAAGCCCGGATTTAACCGCTGGCTGGTGCCACCTGCCGCACTGGCCGTTCATTTGTGCATCGGCATGGCCTATGGATTCAGCGTGTTCTGGCTGCCGCTGAGTCAGGCGATTGGCATTTCCAAGCCGCTGGCCTGCGCGGCGGATGCAGGCATTCTCAATGCCTTGTTCACCACCACCTGTGACTGGAAGGTCTCGGAACTGGGCTGGATGTACACGCTGTTTTTCGTGCTGCTGGGTTCTTCTGCCGCGATGTTTGGCGGCTGGCTGGAACGGGTGGGCCCGCGCAAGGCGGGTTTTGTCGCCACATTGTGCTGGTGCGGCGGCTTGTTGATTTCGGCCTTCGGGGTTTATGTGCATCAGCTCTGGATGCTCTGGCTCGGCTCCGGCGTGATTGGCGGCATTGGCCTTGGCCTTGGTTATATTTCCCCCGTCTCCACGCTGGTCAAATGGTTTCCTGACCGGCGCGGCATGGCCACCGGCATGGCGATCATGGGTTTTGGCGGCGGTGCGCTGGTCGGCTCGCCGCTGGCGGTGGAGCTGCTCAACCACTTTAAGGACGCCACCTCTGTGGGTGTCTGGCAGACATTCACCATTATGGCGGCGATTTATTTTGTTTTCATGATGGCGGGAACATTTGGCTATCGCATACCGCCCGCCAACTGGCAGCCGGAGGGCTGGACCCCGCCCGATACATCGGACCACATGATCACCACCGGCCATGTGCATCTCAACAATGCGCATAAAACCCCGCAGTTCTGGCTGATCTGGGCCGTGCTGTGCCTCAATGTGTCAGCGGGTATTGGTGTGCTGGGCGCGGCCTCGCCGATGTTGCAGGAAATTTTCGGCGGTTCGCTGATCCACATGCCGGATCTGGGTTTTGCCGCGCTTGACCCTGACCAGAAAAAGGCGATTGCGGTGATTGCCGGTGGCTTTGTTGGCCTATTGTCTCTGTTCAACATTGGCGGCCGTTTCTTCTGGGCCTCGCTGTCGGACAAAATTGGCCGGAAAACCACCTATTACACCTTCTTCGTGCTGGGGATTGTGCTCTATGCAACCACACCCTGGGCGGCCCATGCCGGGTCACTGGCGATATTCGTGGCCTGTTTCGCGGTGATTCTGTCCATGTATGGCGGCGGCTTTGCCACTGTGCCTGCCTATCTGGCGGATATGTTCGGCACGCAGTTTGTCGGCGCCATTCATGGCCGCCTGCTCACCGCATGGTCAACGGCAGGCATTATCGGGCCGGTTGTGGTCAATTATATCCGTGAATTCAACAAAAATGCCGGCGTGCCTGCCGACAAGCTCTATGATTTCACGCTTTATGTGCTGGCGGGTTTTCTGGTGCTGGGCCTGATCTGCAATGCCCTGATCCGCCCTGTTGATCAAAAATGGTTCATGAGCGAAGCCGAGGTCGCGGCTTTGCAAAAGAACGGCAGCGAGACCGCACGCTCCGGCAGTCAGGGCATTGGCGCTGGCGGTCTTGATGCCTTCGCGGCTCTGGCCTGGGCGGCTGTCAGCATACCCGTGCTCTGGGGCATCTGGCGGGTGCTGAAACAGGCCGTGGTGCTGTTTGGCTGAGGCGGACGTTCACACAATATCAAGGGGGCCATTCCGGCCCCCTTTTTTATGATGTTTGCCTTGGAGTTAAAACCCGCTATAGCTTGCGCCTGCTGTTTTGAGGGTTCCGGAGTACAAATGCCGCCTGTTCTGAATGTGTCCGGCCTGACCAAGATCTATGGTGCGCAAAGGGCTGTCGATCATTTATCGTTTCAGGTTCATGCCGGTGAGATTGTCGGCCTGCTCGGCCTCAATGGCGCAGGCAAAAGCACCACAATCAATATGATTTTAGGCGTGCTTGAGCCCAATGAGGGCCGGATTGTCATTCAGGGCCATGATGTGGCGCGCGAACGGCAGGCGGCGCTGCAATGCACCAATTTTTCGGCTGTCTATGCGCCTTTGCCCGGTAATCTGACGGTTGAGCAAAATTTGCGCATTTTCGGCATGATTTATGCTGTGCCGTCCTTGCAGGCGCGCATTGAGCAGGTGCTGGCCGAATATGACCTCACAGGGTTCCGCACGACGCGCTGCGGATTTCTCTCTTCGGGCGAAAACAGCCGCGTGCTGCTGGCCAAGGCCATGCTCAACAGCCCGCAGCTTCTGCTGCTGGACGAGCCCACCGCCTCGATTGACCCCGCCAATGCGCAGGACATCCGCCGTCACATTCAGGCCTTTGCCAAAAAACGCAATGGTGCCGTGCTCTGGACCAGCCATAATATGTATGAGGTGGAAGAGGTGTGTGACCGTATTCTCATTCTCTCGCATGGCCGGATTTTGCTGGAAGGCGACCCGAAAACCCTGCCCGCCGCCCATGGCAAAGCCACATTGGAAGCCCTTTTTGTTGAAATTGCCCGCGACAGCGTGCCCGACGGGCTGAATGCCGGAGAGCGGTCATGACCATACACCGGATCGCCGCCATTGTTCTGCGGCAATATTATCTGCTGCGCGGCAGCCCCTCGCGCCTGCTGCCGTTGTTTGCCTGGGTGGCGATTGATATTGTGCTCTGGGGCTTTTTCACCCGCTATCTGGATGAGATCAGCCCCTCCGGCCTTGGCACATTTGCGGCGCTGCTGGGGGCCGTGCTGCTGTGGGATTTTCTCACTCGCGTCATGCAGGGCGTGACCATGGCGTTTTTTGAGGATGTGTGGTCGCGCAATTTCCTCAATTTTTTTGCCACCCCGCTGCATATTGGCGAATATATTGCCGGACTGGTGGTGACAGGCATCATCACCAGCCTGTTTGGTTTGACAGCAATGATTCTGGTGGCCAGTCTGGTGTTTGGCCTGTCTTTTGCCGCCTATGGGCTGGCGCTGCTGCCCTTCATGCTGGTGCTGTTTTTATTCGGGCTGGCGCTGGGCATTCTGGGCTCCGCGCTGGTGCTGCGGCTGGGCCCGGCGGCGGAATGGCTGATCTGGCCAATTCCGGCCATTCTCTCGCCCTTTGCCTGCGTGTTTTATCCGCTGAACGTCTTGCCGGTCTGGATGCAGGCCATCGCCAGGCTCATGCCTGCCTCTTATGTGTTCGAGGCGATGCGGGCGATAACGCAGCGCCATGAATTTATGACCATGCCGCTGATGGTCGCGCTGGCTTTGGCGTCAGCCTATCTCATGGGCGCGGTGCTGGTGTTTATCTCGGTGTATCGCATGGCGGTGCGCTCCGGCCTGATCGCGCGCTACAGTGCCGAAGCGGTGAATTAGCCCGATCCGGATGCGGCCAGATCTGCGTGGCTGAATTGTTCCAGCAGGGCCTGAAGCCCGGGTTCATCGACAAGGGAAGCCGCCTCAAAGGGCGAGGTCCAGAGCTGCTGCCGCATGTTGCTTTCGCGCCATTGAATCGCCTGAGACCTGTATTCAAGCAGAAAAACCTCCACGCGCACCACATCAAAATGGCTGGCGCGCCGCTTGAAATAAATAAAATGGCCATAGGGTTTGGACTGAATCACGCCTATGGCACCTGCCTCTTCCAGCGCCTCCTGCGCGGCGGCCTCATGCGGTTTTTTGCCTTTCATCGGCCAGCCTTTGGGAATGATCCAGCGGCCTGTATCACGCGAAGTGACCAGCAAAACCTCAAGCGCACCCGACTCAACCCTGCGCCAGATGAGGGACGCATATTGAACAAAGCCGGTCTCGATTATATTTTTTGCAGGTCGCCCTTTGGCCTTCATCGTGATTCGTCACTCCAAGGGATTGAATGTGCAATAAAAATTTGATTTATCAAATGACAATTTGGTGGCACATCACTTTCCTCAGCATCACCCCATAGCGCTTGGATTAAAAATCCGCTATCTGTTGAAAAATATGCGCCGGACACCCCGACAGGCTGATTGAACACTCAATTGGTGGTTGCCTTGGGGGCCGGACAATAGGTTTTAAAATTCCCTGATGGCTTTTCCTTCTGTTCACCCCGCCCTTGACCGCGCTCTGACCAAACGCGATTATCTTGACCCAACCCCTGTTCAGCTTGCCGTACTGGAAGCACAGGCGTCAGACAAGGATTTACTTGTCTCCGCACAAACAGGCTCCGGCAAGACGGTGGCTTTTGGTCTGGCTATGGCCACCACTCTGATCGGCGAGGCCGAGCGCCTGCCGCAGGCGGCCGAGCCTCTGGCTCTCATTATTGCGCCGACCCGCGAACTGGCGCTGCAGGTGCACCGCGAATTGCTCTGGCTTTATGCTGAGGCGGGCGCGCGCGTGGTCTCCTGTGTTGGCGGCATGGATTCGCGCGCCGAACAGCGGGCGCTGGCCGCAGGCTGTCACATTGTGGTGGGTACGCCCGGGCGTTTGCGCGACCATCTGGAGCGCGGCAAGCTCGACCCGTCGAAATTGCGCGTTGTGGTGCTGGATGAAGCCGATGAAATGCTCGATCTGGGCTTTCGTGAGGACTTGGGCTTTATTCTGGAAGCGGCACCGGAGACGCGCCGCACGCTGCTGTTTTCAGCCACATTGCCGCGCGAGATCGTGGCACTGGCCCGCCAGTACCAGCATGACTCCGTGCGTATTGACACATTGGTGCGCAATCAGCCGCATGGCGACATTGAATATCGTGCCATCCGCATTGCGCCCAATGAGCTGGAACATGCCATTGTCAATATTCTGCGCTTTTTTGATACGGGTGCGGCGCTGGTGTTTTGCGCCACACGCGAGGGCGTGCGCCATTTGCAGGCCTCGCTGCTGGAGCGCGGCTTCGGGGCTGTGGCTTTATCGGGCGAGCTGAGCCAGAACGAGCGCAGTCATGCGCTTCAGGCCTTGCGGGACGGGCGCGCCCGCGTTTGCGTTGCCACCGACGTGGCGGCCCGCGGCCTTGACCTGCCCGACCTTGGTCTGGTGATTCATGCCGATCTGCCCAACAACCGCGAAACGCTGCTGCACCGCTCTGGCCGCACCGGCCGCGCTGGCCGCAAGGGGCTGTGTGTTCTCATGGTGCCCTATACCAAGCGCCGCCGCGCCGAGAGCCTGCTGTCGCAGGCCGGTGTGGCCGTGACATGGTCGGGCCCGCCATCAGCCGCGGAAATCCGCACCAAGGATCAGGAGCGTCTGGTCAATGATGCGGTTTTTGCCGAGGAGCCAACTGAGGATGATCTGGCTCTGGCCAAAATTCTCTTGGAAAAGCGCAGCGCCGAGGAGCTGGCCACCGCATTGGCCCGTTTCTACCGTGCCCGCCTGCCCGCCCCTGAAGATCTGTTCGACAGCCCGCAGGCCGAACGCGCCGCCCCGCCGGAGCGCCGCAAACGCCATGAGCCGCTGCATCAGGATTATGCCGGTGACAGCGCACCCTTGTCGGGCGAGCATGTCTGGTTCAGCCTGAACATTGGCCGCGATAAAAATGCCGATCCGAAATGGCTGATTCCGCTGATCTGCCGTCATGGCCATATAACAAAACGCGAAATCGGCTCGATCAAGATTTTCGACCGCGAGACCCGCTTTGAAATCGCGCAGGAATATGCGGGCAAATTTGCCGCCGCCGCCCGCCAGACCGGCGATAAGGACATTAAAATCGAACCCGCCACATCGGCCATGCCGATGAAGCCGGCCCGTCGCGGCCCGCCGCCGGAGCGCAGCGAGGTGCGGCGCGATGCCCGCCCCGATACGCGGCCCGAGCGCACGGGCAAGCCGTCCTATCCACCTAAAAAGCCGCCCTTCGCGGGTAAAGGCGATGGTGCGCCCAAAAAATATGGCGCGCCCAAAGGTGAAGGTTATAAGGGCAGTGATTTCAAAAAACGTCCCGACAAAGGCGGCGCAAAACCGCCGCGTGACCGCTAAATCCGCAGGCTTGCCGCATGAGCCTTGCTGACCATCTGGCGCAAACCACAGGCACATTGATGTTGACGCGCGACCCCATGATGCACACCATGGGGATGCAGCTCATTGACATCGCACCGGGCTCTGCCCGCGTCTCGATGCGGGTGCATGAGAACATGACCAATGCGCTGGGGCTTTGCGCGGGCAGCGCCATGTCCGCGCTGGCGGAAAGCTGCTTCCTGCTGGCCGCCAACAGCCATAATCAGCGCGCGGTGACGCATAGCGCCTCCATCCAGCATATTTTACCGGCAAAGGCCGGTGAAACGCTGCTGGCCATGGCCTCCGAGGTCAGCCGGACCAGCCGCAGCGGGTTTTATCATGTTGAAATCCGAAATGAATCCGGTGCTTTGGTGGCTGATTTTCAGGCGCAGGCCCGCTTCGTGCGCGGAACATGGGTGCAGGCCTTCGCGCCTTAAGCGGCGCTGCGCCGTTCCAGCCAGGCTCCTGTTATGCCCGCAAGGCTGATCATGGCCGCCCCCAGCAAGGTGAGCAGGCCCGGCACCGCACCTGTGGACAAGAAGCCGAGACATCCGGCAAAGACCAGCTGAATATAGCTGAAGGGCGCAGCCACTGAAACCGGCACATTGCGATAGGCGGCGATCAGCGTGACATTGGCCAAGGCTGCCGAGAGGCCAACAACCAGAGTCGGAGCACAATCCTGCCAGACCAGCGGCACCCAATTCCACGGGAGCACGGCTGTCAGCACGGCAAAACCGACCAGCGCCGTATAGACCAGCATGGACATCTGGGCTTCGCGCGCCATAAAGCGGGTGGATATAATGCCAAGGCCCGACATCAGGGCCGAGGTGAGGGGCAAAAGCGAAGCCCATTGAAAGGCGCTGGTGCCGGGCTGGGCAATGACCAGCACGCCGCCAAGACCCACCGCCGCCAGCAGCCAGTGACGCGCGCTCACATGCTCGCCCAAAATAGGCGCCGAAAGCGCCATGATGATAAAGGGTGCCGAAAATGCAATCGCCGTGGCATCGCCGATGGGCAGAAGCGGCAGGCACATGACAAAGCTGATGGCTGAGCTCACAGTGAACAGGCCCCGGGCCATCTGCCAGCCCAGCATCTGCGTTTTCAATGCTTTGACAAAATTCTGTCTCTGCCACAGCAGCAAAAACAGCACAAAGCTGGCATAGCGCAGCCATGCAACCTCAAGCGGTGGTATATGGCGCGTTTGAACCTGCGAAAATATATCCGAAATGGCAAAAAACAAAGCTGTCAGCACAACAGCAAAAATAGCGCGGGGAACCGCCCGTCTCATTTCTGTCTGAGCATTCATACAGGCGGCCCCTTGTGGTTTAGAGCATGCTGTTTTGAGGTGGAAACACACTGTGAGCGTTCCTTCTCCCCTCACCTTAAGGAGGCCGCAGGCCGTCTCGAAGGATCAACGGGGAGAAGGACTAAGATGAGGGGCTTGGAATCATAAAAATGCCCCTCACCCCACCCTCTCCCCGCCAGCGGGGAGAGGGTGACGGTTCCATCTAAAGGCAACAGACTCTAGATCAGCCGCCATCCGCGACAAAACCAGCGGCCACAATGGCGGCACTGGCCGCAGCCTCGTCATTGTCCGACGTATCGCCCGAAACCCCCACAGCGCCGAGAATCTGTTTGTTCGCATCCCGGATCAGCACGCCGCCGGGCACCGGCACCATGCCGTTTTCGGCCAGTTCGACAGCAGCGCCCATGAAATGTGGCCGTTCAATGGCCATGGCGTGCTGGCGGCGCGTGCCGATACCCAGCGCCACTGCGCCATAGGCTTTGCCGGTGGCAATTTTCCAGCGCAGCAAGGGGCACCCGTCTTCCGCCACCAGTGCCATCATCGCACCGCGCGCATCAAAAACAGCAACGGCCATCGGATTAAAATTCTTCTCGCGGCAAAATTTCAGCGTGTCCGCAATGATGTTCCGGGCAATGGCAGAGGTGAGGGACATAGCAGGCTCCTTAATATTCATCAGAGACTGTATTGCGTTGGCGCGGGGCAAAGGTCAAGTATTCTGCACCATATCGAATGGGCATGAACATTGACATTTTATGCGCCTGCGCAAACATAGCGCCCTCACACCTGCAAAAGAAGCCTTCCATGCCCGAATTGATTGCCCTTGGCGAACCGATGTTTGAACTCAACCAGACGCAGGGGCGCGATTATCTGCCCGGCTTTGGCGGGGATACGTCCAATGCCATCATTGCCGCCGCGCGGCAGGGGGCAAAATGCGGATATCTCACCGCGATTGGCGCGGACCGCTTTGGCCGTGATTTTCTCGATCTCTGGGCGCGTGAGGGGGTGGATACAACCCATGTGATGGTCAATCCGCAGGCCCCGACCGCCGTTTATTTTGTGCATCACGGGCCGCAGGGACATGAGTTTTCTTATCTGCGCGCCGGTTCCGCCGCCAGCCTCTATGGGCCGCAGGATGTGCCGGTTCAGGCCATAGAGGCGGCACGCTGCCTGCATGTATCGGGTATTTCACAGGCTATTTCGCACCGCGCGGCAGATGCCGTGTTTTGCGCCATGGACGCCGCCAGGGCTGCGGGACAATGGGTGTCCTATGACACCAATCTGCGCCTCAAACTCTGGCCGCTGAGCCGTGCCCGCGCCATTATTCATGAGGCGATGAAAAGCGCCACCATCGCCTTGCCGGGGCTGGATGACGCCGAGCAGCTTACCGGCCTGAGCGATCCGGATAAAATTGCTGATTTTTATCTGCATTTGGGCGCAAAAATTGTCGCGCTGACGCTGGGCAAGGCCGGCGCGCTGATTGCCACGCCCGACCAGCGCCAGCGGGTGCCGTCGATAGCGGTGAAAGCTGTGGATGCCACCGGCGCAGGCGACACGTTTGACGGCGCCTTTCTGGCCGAATATTTGCGCTGCAATGATCCATTTCAAGCAGGGCGCTATGCCAATGTGGCCGCCGCGCTCTCAACACAGGGCTATGGGGCCATTGCACCCATCCCGACGCGCGCGGAAGTAGAAGCCCGGCTCAATAGGGGATAGGCCTGCCATCCGCCTGAACCTGCACCGCCGCACCGACCGACCAGTTGGCATTGATCTGAAATCGAAGCCTGCGCCCACCACAGGCGCGGCTTTCAGCCCGCCACTGCCGGCAAACAGACTGTTCAGCGAATCCCCTGCCGAAGCCGACAGGCCGGAGGTGGCTTTGGTTAAAACCGTGCCAACCGTCACATAGGGTTTAAGCTGCCCCATATCATAGCCCAGCTTGATCTGACTGCTGGCAAAATCCACATTTTTATAAGGACTGCCCACCAGCGTATAGGGCACATATCCCGCTGCGGCACTGACACCGATTGTCCAGTGACTGTCCAATGCGCGGTCATAGGCGACAAAACCGTCGGCACCGGCACGGGCCTTCTGACTTTTAGAAAATTGCGTGATAAATTCAGAGCCAAAGGAAAAACCCGTCCAAGGGGAAGGCGCATCAGCGCTGCCTTGGGCAAAAACCGGCACGGGAGCCTGCTCAGCATAAGCCGTGGATGCGGTGAGGCCGAAGGTTAAAACACTGGCAAAAATAATATGTGGTTTCATGAGCAAAACTTCATGCCGCATAAACGGCGATAAAATGACATTACGAATCAATTTTCAGCGCGGCGATAAAGGCCTCCTGCGGAATTTCAACCTTGCCAAACTGCCGCATTTTCTTCTTGCCGGCCTTTTGCTTGTCCAGCAGCTTGCGCTTGCGGGTGGCGTCGCCGCCATAACACTTAGCTGTCACGTCTTTGCGCAGGGCGCGGATGGTTTCACGCGCGATAATCTTGCCGCCAATCGCCGCCTGCACCGGAATCTGGAACATATGCGGCGGAATCAGCTCTTTTAATTTTTCCACCATCGCCCGACCGCGCAAATCCGCACGGTCGCGGTGCACCAGCATGGAGAGCGCATCCACCGGCTCGGCATTGACCAGAATCGACATTTTGACGAGGTCGCCCACGCGGTAATCGGTGAGATTATAGTCAAAACTGGCATAGCCTTTGGAAATGCTCTTCAGGCGGTCATAAAAGTCGAACACCACCTCGTTGAGCGGCAGTTCATAGGTCACCATGGCGCGCTTGCCGACATAGTTGAGGTCAATCTGCACACCGCGCCGCTCCTGACACAGCTTCAACACACCGCCTAAGTAGTCGTCGGGGGTGAGAATGGTGGCCTTGATCCAGGGCTCTGAGATGGTTTCAATCGCCATAATATCCGGCATATCCACCGGATTATGCAGGTCAATATGGCTGCCATCACGCAAAGCCAGTTCATAAATCACCGAGGGTGCGGTGGCAATCAGGTCAAGATTGAACTCGCGCTCCAGCCGCTCCTGAATGATTTCAAGATGCAAAAGTCCCAGAAATCCGCAGCGGAAACCAAAGCCCAGCGCCGCCGAGCTTTCCATTTCATAGGAAAAGCTGGCGTCATTGAGGCGCAATTTGCCCATGGCGGCGCGCAAATCCTCAAAATCAGCAGCATCCACCGGAAACAACCCGCAGAACACCACCGGCTGCGCGGGTTTAAAACCGGCCATCATCTCCAAACAGGGCTTGCGCTCATCGGTGATGGTGTCGCCCACGCGCGTATCGGCCACCTGCTTGATCTGCGCGGTGATAAAGCCGATCTCGCCGGGGCCAAGCTGCTCGCGGTCGTTCATTTTGGGGGTGAAAACACCAATTTTTTCAATCGTATAATGGGCGTCTGTGCCCATCATTTTGATTTTCTGGTGGCGCTTCATCACGCCGTCGATAATGCGCACCAGCACCACAACACCAAGGTAAGCGTCATACCAGCTATCGACCAACAGGGCTTTGAGCGGCGCGTCCTCGTCGCCCTGCGGCGGCGGCAAGCGCTTGACGATGGCCTCCAGCACGAGGTCAATGCCTATGCCGGTTTTGGCGGAAATGGGCACAGCGTCGGAGGCATCCAGCCCGATCACATCCTCGATCTGCTGTTTGATTCGCTCCGGCTCGGCGGCGGGCAGGTCGATTTTGTTGAGCACGGGCACAATCTCGTGACCCGCGTCCAGCGCATGATAAACATTGGCCAATGTCTGCGCTTCGACACCCTGCGAGGCGTCCACCACCAGCAGCGAGCCTTCACAGGCCGCCAGCGAGCGCGACACCTCATAGGCAAAGTCAACGTGGCCGGGCGTATCCATCAGGTTGAGAATATAGGTCTTGCCGTCCAGCGCCTTATATTCGAGGCGGACGGTCTGGGCTTTGATGGTTATGCCGCGCTCTTTTTCAATATCCATGGAATCGAGCATCTGCTCGCCCATGTCACGCAGGGCCACTGTGCCGGTTTGCTGAATCAGCCGGTCGGCGAGGGTGGATTTGCCGTGGTCGATATGGGCAACAATGGAGAAATTGCGGATAGTGTCAAAGCTATGTTTTGTCATAACAGCCACATAGCAGGGGCAGGGCCGTTTGTTAAGGACGAATTGTGTAAGGGGGAGAGAGAAATGCGCATAACGGGGGCGGCCAGCGCCCCCGTTGCTCTGAGGTTAGCCCGCAAATGTATAGGCGGTTTTCACGGTGGTGAAAAATTCCGCCGCATATTTGCCCTGCTCGCGCGGGCCATAGGACGAGCCTTTGCGCCCGCCAAAGGGCACATGATAATCGACACCGGCGGTCGGCAGGTTGACCATCACCATGCCTGCCTCGGCATGGCGCTTGAAATGCGAGGCATATTTCAGGCTGCTGGTGCAAATGCCGGAGGCAAGGCCAAATTCCGTATCATTGGCCAGATGCAGCGCCTCCTCATAATTTTTGGCGCGGATCACCGCCGCCACCGGCCCGAACACCTCCTCGCGGGCGATGCGCATGGTGTTGTCCACCTCAGTGAACAGCGCGGGCGCCATATAAAAGCCGGGAGTTTCGCGGTTGAGCAATTCACCGCCTGTCACCAGCCGGGCGCCCTCATCGCGGGCAATGTTGAGATAGGCCTGATCCTGATCAAGCTGGGCCTGATCCACCACCGGGCCGATATGGGTGCCGGCCTTCAAAGCGTGGTCAATGGTCAGGCCCTTGAGGCGCTCGGTCACAGCGGCGACAAACTGGTCGTGGATACCCTCTGTGACAATAATGCGTGAGGAGGCGGTGCAGCGCTGGCCGGTGGAGAAATAGGAGCCATTGACCGCCACTTCGACCGCCGTTTTCAGATCGGCGTCGTCCAGCACCACCAGCGGGTTTTTGCCGCCCATTTCAAGCTGGAATTTGGCCATGCGGCTGATGCAGGCCAGCGCCACCTTGCGCCCTGTGGCCACCGAGCCGGTGAAGGTGATGGCGGTCACATCCTTATGGCTGAGCAGGGTCTGCCCCACCACCGAGCCACGGCCCATGACAAGATTGAATGTGCCCTGCGGCAGACCCGCGCGGGAGATGATTTCGGCCAAGGCATAGCCGCAGCCGGGCACCAGATCTGCCGGTTTGAAGATCACGCTGTTGCCATAGCACAATGCGGGGGCGATTTTCCATGCCGGAATGGCAATGGGGAAATTCCACGGGCAGATGATGCCAATGACGCCCAAAGGCTCGCGCGTCACCTCCACATCGACGCTGGGGCGCACGGATGGCACTTTCTCTCCCGAAAGGCGCAGCGCCTCGCCAGCAAAAAAGGCAAAAATCTGCCCCGCGCGTGTCACTTCGCCAATGCCCTCTGGCAGAGTTTTACCTTCCTCGCGCGAGAGAAGCTGGCCCAATTCGTCCTTGCGGGCAAGAATTTCGACTGAAATTTTGTTCAGCGCATCAAAGCGCTGCTGCGGGGTTGAAACCGACCAGTGCCGGAAGGCGTGTTTGGCGGCGTCAATGGCGGCCAAGGTCTGGGCCTCATCGGCCTGCGCATAAGTACCGATCACGTCATTGGTGTCGGAAGGGTTGATGTTGAGCGTGATATTGGCACCGGCCACCCAGTCGCCAGCGATAAAATTGCGGTTCATATCGGTCATTCTAGGTCCTTACAAAAGTTTGCGGCGCGCAAGATTGCGCATGAGATGGCTCACCCCGAAGGTCCAGGGTGCGCATTGGGTGGAAAGCTGCATTCGGTTGATCAATGTCCCGAGGCTTTGTGTGGAAACGCTGACAATATCCCCGTTTTTATGGGTGAAGCCCTTGCCCGGCGCATCGCGGTCGGCGATGGGCGCAAACATCGTGCCCAGAAACAGCACGGCTCCATCGGCATATTGATGATGCGGCCCCAGCATCTGGCGCACCAGATCGGCAGGGTCGCGGCTGATTTTGTCCATTGAAGAGCCGCCCTCCAGCACAAAACCATCCTCACCCTCGACTTTCAGGTGAATATAGGCCTTGCGTGCCACATCCAGCGTGAAATCTTCATCAAAAAAGCGCAGGAAAGGCCCCAGCGCGCAGGAGGCATTGTTATCCTTGGCCTTGCCCAGCAACAGTGCCGAGCGGCCCTCGACATCGCGCAGGTTCACATCATTGCCCAAAGTTGCGCCGACAATCGCGCCGCTGCTGGCCACGCAGAGCACCAGTTCCGGCTCAGGATTGTTCCAGGTGGAGACCGGATGCAGCCCCGCATCGGCACCAAAACCCACCGCCGACATCGGCTGCGCCTTGGTGAAAATTTCAGCATCCGGCCCGATGCCCACCTCCAGATATTGCGACCATGCGCCCTGCGCGATCAGCATGGCTTTGAGCTGCATCGCCGCCTCGGAGCCGGGCTTGAGCTTTGAGAGGTCATCCCCGATGAGGCGGATGATTTCGGCGCGAAATCCGTCAGCCGCAGCCGCATTGCCGCGCGCTTTCTCCTCAATCACCCGCTCCAGCATCGAGGTGGCAAAGGTCACACCGGCGGCTTTGATGGCCTGAAGGTCTATGGGGGCCAGCAGATGGGGAAGGGCCGGATTGCGGCGCGCCTCAAATGAATTGGCCAGAATCTCCTGCACAGTGCCAATGATCTCCCCCGTTGCGGCACGCAGCGCGGCAGCAGGATCGGGTGTCTCGCACAGGTCGCGCATGGTGGCAAACTGCGCTGAAATATCAATCAGATGTTCCCCGCGCAGCGCACAGACCGAAGGGCCGGCCAGCTCTGGCCGCCACACCCGTGCGCTAAGTGCCGCCCTGTCCGCATCAAGGGGGAGGACATTATGCAAAGCCGATGCGTCAGAAGTCATGCACTCATCTCCTCATAGCGTCCGATCAACAGGAAACTTGACGCCGGAATATTGTCTGTTTAGCCTCTGACATGCTAGCACTCAAATACTATTTGCAAAAATCCTGAAATTGGTGGGTCGCATGGTCACAGGCAATAAAATCAACAGCCCGCCGTCCGTCCCCACGGGCCGCAGTGGTGCTGATGCTTATCCCGCGCAGCGCCTGTCCAAAGCCGAACATGTGTATCATCACCTGCGCGACGCCATTCTGGCGGGCACATTGGAGCCCGGCACTCTGATTGACAAGGCCCATCTGTGTGATGAACTGAATGTCTCTCGCTTTCCGGTAACCACGGCCATCAACCGGCTCGCCTTTGAGCGGCTGGTGGTGATCGAACCGCAGCATGGTTCCTTTGTTTCCAAAATCTCGGCGCAGGATGCTCGCGAATTTCTGATGATCCGCCGCGCTTTGGAGGCGGATATTGCCGCACAGGCGGCGGTTGCCTTGCCGCAGGAGGCGCGTGAGGCGCTGGCCCGCAATATCCGCTATCAGCACGCCGCCGCCGAGGCCGAGGACAGCACCGGTTTTTATGCGCTGGATGTGGACTTTCACCAGACCATTGTGTCTGGCCTCCGGCTGACCCAGAGCAGCGATATTCTCAAAGGTTTACGCGCCCATGCCGAGCGGGTGCGCCGCCTGCTGGCGCCGCCCAAAAGCCGTTTGCTTGCCATTTTCAACGAGCATAATGCGGTGTGGCAAAGCATAGAGGCGCGCAACGAGGCCGCCGCCGGCGCTGCCATGCGCGCGCATTTAAGCCAGACCATTGCCATTTTCGAGACGGTTGTGCGCGACCGCCCTGCCCTGTTTTCACTCAATTCCTGATCAAGAGACCCGAAATGACCCGTATTTTGCGCCTGCATAGCGATGATAATGTGATTGTGGCGGTTGAAACCCTCCAGAGCGGTGAGCTGGCTGAAGGGGTTGCGGCCCGCGCCCGTATTCCCAAGGGGCATAAAATGGCCATAAGCGCCATGGCCAAAGGCCAGCCTGTGCTCAAATTTGGCCAGATTATCGGCTTTGCCAGTGTAGATATTGCGCCCGGCGACTGGGTGCATGAGCATAATGTGGAAATGCAGGATTTTGCCCGCGATTATCAGTTTGCCGCGGCGGCCAAAGCTGAGGATATTTTGCCCCCCGCGCAGCGCGCCACCTTTCAGGGCTACCGCCGCGCCAATGGGTCGGTGGGCACCCGCAATTACATAGCCATTCTCACCAGTGTGAACTGCTCGGCCTCGGTGGCGCGCTTTATGGCGCGCGAGGTGGAGCGCTCCGGCATTCTGGCACAATATCCGAATATTGACGGCATTATTCCGCTGGTGCATGGCACCGGCTGCGGCATGGCCGCCAAGGGCGAAGGCTTTGACATTTTAAAGCGCACGCAATGGGGCTATGCCTCGCACCCCAATATTGGCGGGGTTTTGCTGGTGGGGCTGGGCTGCGAAGTGTTTCAAATCAGCCGCATGAAACAGGAATTCAACATTGTTGAGAATGACCTGTTCCGCACCATGACCATTCAGGACACGGGCGGCACCCGCAAAACCGTTGAGGCGGGTGTCGCGCGCATTATCGAAATGCTGCCTGCCGTCAATGCAGTGCAGCGCGAGACGGTTCCGGCCTCCGAACTCATGCTGGCGCTGCAATGCGGCGGCTCGGATGGCTATTCCGGCATCACCGCCAACCCCGCACTGGGCGCGGCTGTGGATTTGCTGGTCAAACATGGCGGCACGGCCATTCTGTCGGAAACAACAGAAATTTATGGTGCGGAACATCTGCTCACCCGCCGTGCCGCCACCAAAGAGATTGGCGAAAAGCTGATCGAGCGCATCCATTGGTGGGAGGCCTATTGCGCCCGCAATGGCGGCGAAATGAACAATAACCCCTCTCCCGGCAATAAGGCGGGCGGACTGACCACAATTCTGGAAAAATCATTGGGCGCGGCGGCCAAGGGCGGCACCACCACGCTCAACGGCGTTTATCTTTATGCCGAACAGGTCAAAGCCAAGGGCTTCGTCTTTATGGATACGCCCGGCTATGACCCTGTTTCAGCCACGGGGCAGGTGGCGGGCGGCGCAAACCTGCTGGCCTTCACCACCGGGCGCGGCTCGGCCTATGGCTGCAAGCCCACCCCGTCCATGAAGCTCGCCACCAATTCCGACATTTATAACCGTATGGTTGAGGATATGGACATCAACTGCGGCGATGTGCTGGACGGCGTGTCGATTGAGGAGAAAGGCGCCGAAATTTTTGCAGCCCTGCTGCGCATGGCCTCCGGCGAAAAATCAAAATCGGAAGCCTTAGGCTATGGCGATGCTGAATTCGTGCCCTGGCAAATTGGCGCAACCATGTAATTTAAAAGGATGATTATGCGTTTAGCTCAGATTCAACAGACTTCCGGCGCGCGGGGCCTGGTGGTGACCGATAAGGACAGCCGCCTCGTCAACGGCGTGACCACAACCTATGAACTGGCGATGAGCGCGCTGAAGGCGGGGCGCTCACTGGCACAGGAAATCGCGGCGCGCGGCACAGGCGACACCGTTGACCTTGCGGCCCTGTTGGTGGCGGGACAGGTGCTCTCGCCGATCGACCACACCGATCCGGCACATGTGATGGTGGCGGGCACCGGCCTCACCCATCTGGGCTCCGCCGAAGGGCGCGACAAGATGCACAAAAATCTGTCGGACGCCGCCACGCTGACCGATTCGATGAAAATGTTTAAAATGGGTCTCGAAGGCGGCAAACCGCCAGCGGGGCAGACCGGTGTGCAGCCCGAATGGTTTTATAAGGGTGATGGTTCAACGCTGGTGGCGCCGCAAAGCGCGCTGCCCTCACCCAGTTTTGCGCTGGATGGCGGCGAGGAACCGGAAATTGCCGGTATTTATATCATCGCGCCGGATGGCACGCCGGTGCGCCTTGGCTTTGCGCTGGGCAATGAATTTTCCGACCATGTCACCGAGCGGCAGAATTATCTGTTTTTGGCCCATTCCAAGCTGCGGGCCTCTGCAATAGGGCCGGAATTGCTGATCGGGGATCTGCCCGCCGACATTCGCGGGGCCTCGCGTATCTGGCGTAACGGCAAGGCCATTTTCGACAAGCCGTTCATCAGCGGCGAGGCGAATATGTCGCATTCGGTTGAAAATCTTGAGCATCATCATTTTAAATATGCGCTGTTCCGCCGCCCCGGTGATGTGCATGTGCATTATTTTGGCACGGCAACCCTGTCCTTTTCGGACAATATCCGCACGCAGGAGGGCGATATTTTTGAAATTGAAGCCCCGGCGTTCGGCCTGCCGCTGCGCAACATCCTGAAAACCATGGCAGCCGAGGCCGTGAAGGTGAAGGTGATGTAAGCCTCGCTGTCCTTAATGGGCAACGGCAGCTCCCTCCCCCCCCCCCGCATCCTTCGAGAGCCTCAGGATGAGGTGGGAGAGGGAGGACGGGGAAAAGGAACGCTTTCACGAAGTGCAATACACTCCGAATCGGTCTAAAGCGTTGCTGCAAACGCCGCAGCCGCTTGAATCGCCTCGCCTGCCGCGTCCAGCTTTTCATCCATCAGCATAAAGCCGTGATGGACGCCCTCAACGAGATCAAAGGTGAAGCGGGCTTCGGCCTCCTCCAGCCGCTCCACCAGCATCAATGTGTCGCTGAGCAGCGGGTCGAGACCGGCGGCATTGAGATAGAGCGGCGGCAATTTGGCCAGAGCCGCCTCGCTGGCCAGAATTGGCGCCACGGCCTTGTCGCTGCGCTGGCTGTGCGGGACATAAAAATCAAAGAATTTCATCATCCGCGCGCGGGTTAGGCCATAACCCTCCGCAAAGCGCAGGTAAGAGGGCGTATCAAAATCCGCCGTATAAGCCCCGTAAAACAAAATCGCACCATCAGGCACCCTGCGCCCGGCCTCGCCCTCCAGCAGGCAGGTGCTTAACGCCAGATTGGCCCCCGCACTGTCGCCGCCGATCAGCAACGGGCCGCTCAAATTGGCCGCCAGCCAGCGCCATACGGCACGCAGATCATTCAACCCGGCCGGAAAGGGGTGTTCCGGCGCAAGGCGATAATCAACATGATAAACATTCATGCCGGTTGCCAGCGCCAGCCGCCGCATCAAGCGCTCATGTGATTTCAGATCACCAAAGGCCCAGCCCCCACCATGCGCATAAAGCAGAGCGCCCGCTTTGGCATGGGGCGGCGTGAATATCTGCACCCGCACATCGGGGTCGCCGGTCAGTCCGGGAATATGGATCATATTGACCGCCGCCACATCCGGCAGGTTGACATTCCAGCGGGCAAAAGTGCGGGCCTGCTGCGCCCGCGCCTGTTCCACCGGCAATGTCACCCAGTCCGGCAGGTCAGCGTCGAGCTTGCCCAGCCAGTCCGCAATGGCCTGCATCTGGGGGGAGCGCCGAACATCCGCACCAAACAGTTTTTTCTTATCGAAATGGACCATCTTAGCCTCTTAACGCTTTGCGATGCTGCGCCACGGGAATCATCTCGCGCACCTTGTTGATGCGTTTCTTGTCGATACGAGTGCTGACCACGCCAATGCCATCGGAAGCCTTGGCCACGACATGGCCCCAGGGGTCGACAACAAGAGAATGTCCATAGGTGGCGCGGGTTTCATTGCCGACCTGAAAGGTGCCGGTTTGCGCGGCGGCACAAAAATAGGTTTCAGTTTCAATGGCACGCGCGCGGCACAGCACTTCCCAATGGTCTTTGCCAGTCATCAGTGTGAAGGCCGCAGGCAAAGCGATCATATCCGCCCCTTTTTCGGCCAGCGCCAAAAACAGATCGGCAAAGCGCAGGTCATAGCAAATGGCACAGCCAATGGTGACGCCCTCGCAGTCATAAGTGACCACAGCCTCGCCCGGCGCGATGGCATGGCTTTCCTTATAGCCGCTGCCATCAGGCGTGGTGACATCAAACAGGTGAATCTTGCGGTATCGCGCAATTTCCTCGCCGCTGCGGTTGAACACCAGCGTGGTGTTGTACAGGCGCGGCTCACCCTCCACCTTCTCCAAAAGTGAACCGGCATGAATAAAAATGCCGTGTTTTTTCGCCAGAGCCTGCATGGCTGTATAGGCCGGGCCACCGGGGATGACCTCGGCGGCATTCTGTTTATCCTCGCGCGAGCCGCCGGCCCAGTCAAAGGTTTCGGGCAGCAGCACCCAGTCAGGGCGCTCATCACGCACCGCCGCCTCGATGAGGTCAGTCGCCTGCGCAATATTGCCGGCCTTGTCGGCGATAGAATTCATCTGGATCAGGGAAACTTTCATCTAACTCGCCCAGTTCTCTTTAAAGTCGCCATAAAGCGTCAGGCCGCCACAGGCAAAAATCGTCTGGCCGGTAATATAGGCTGAATCGCTGCTGGCCAGAAAGGCAAAAACAGCAGCTATCTCACCTACCTCTCCGGCGCGCCCCATCGGAATATGGCTTTCCACCGCAGCGCGCATCTTTGGGTCATCCGCCCATCCGGCATTCATATCGGTGAGAATGGCGCCCGGCCCCACCGCATTGACGCGGATATTTTTATCCGCATATTCCAGCGCCAATGTGCGGGTGAGGCTGCCCAACCCGCCTTTGGCGATGGAATAAGCCAGATAGCCGGGTTTGGGAATCACCTCATGCGCGCTGGTGGTGTTGATGATGCAACCGCCGCCCTGCCGCAAAAATTGCGCCAGCGCGCGGCGCGCGCACAAGGCCGGCCCCACCAGATCCACCGCCAGAATCTGCCCGAATGTGGCACTGTCAAAGCCATCTCCCGGCGTCGGACGCTGAAAACCGGCATTATTGACCAGAATATCGAGCCGCGGGAAGAGGCTTTCCACCCTGTCAAACAGTGCATTAATGGCAATTTCGTTGCCAATATCCGCCTCAAGGGTGTGATGACGCGCGTTAAACCCGCCCTGCGCACTGGCCGCCCTCAGCAGCTCAAGGGTTGTGTCTGCCGCATCGCCATCATGAAGGTGATTGATGATGACGCTTGCCCCCTCAGCCGCAAAGCGCAGAGCCACCGCCCGCCCTATGCCGCGCGAGGCGCCGGTGATCAGGGCTGTTTTATCCCGCAGGCGGACAGGTGCAGTGTCAATCATGGTTCAGCTCCGGCAAACCTCACATCAGGGGTAAATCCTGCCCGCCTGCGGCCAGCTTGGCAAGAGCACAAAAGAAAACGCGCCGGACAATGTGCGGCGCGTTGCGCAAAATGAAGTGATTTCAAAGGCCTGAAGCGCTCTGAATCCTCAGAAGGGGTTCCATGTCGAGGTGGGTGTAAATTTCAAATAGCCGAGATTGGCCCCCAGCCGCATGCCCACACCGGCACGGATCGGCACGACGATGATATCATCGGCGGCCAGAGCCGTGAACCCGAACCCGCCGACAAAATAGGCCGAGCCATCCACGCCGCCAAACCGGCGGTGAATCGCCTCAACATTGGGCAGGTTATAGACAAGCATCATGGTGCGGTCGCCATCGCCGCCCGCATCAAAGCCGATGGACGGCCCCTGCCAGTAAATCGGCTGATCTCCGGCGTTGCGGGTGTACATTTTGCCTTCGCCATAGCGCAAACCGCCAACAAAAGCGCCGGAGGCTTCCTGCCCCAGAATATAGGCATTGGGCTGGCCCCAGCGTTTGGTTGCAGCCTCGATGGCCTGCGCCAGACCGCGGGAGACAGTGCCGAAAAAGCGATGACCATCATCAATGAGTTCGCCGGTGGAAAATTTGCGGGGCGCGTCATCAATAGCCAGAGCCGGAACTGCTGAAGCCAGAAACCCGAATGCAAGAGCGCCAAAAGTGCCAATCATTGCCCGGCGCGAAGGATGTTTCATAAGTGTCCCCTCAAGTTTTGCCCCTACAGAGGCGTCAAATATGTCTTTAATGAAATAGTCTTCTCTATATTGCTACAAACCATGTCGGTATTATGTCACCATATTTCCAGAATTCCAGACATCAAAGCGCCTGTCCAGCCATTTTCTCTAAAATTTCAGTGATCTGCACCCTTAAATCCGGATCGCCCAGCGCAATCAGTCCCGGGCTGCGATAGCCGCTGTCATAATGGCCATAGGTCAGGCCGACCCCGTGCGTATCCATCACCACGCCACCCGCCCCGCGCAAGATGGCGTCCCCTGCGGCTGTGTCCCATTCCATAATCTGGCCAAAGCGGGGATAAATATCACCAAGCCCTTCGGCTATTTTGCAAAATTTAAGGGATGAGCTGCACGGCAAATGGGTTTCCACCGGCAAGAGCGCCAGAAACGCCAGACTGCGCGCATCGGCATGGCTGTGGCTGGAAAGGGCCGTCAGCGCATCGGCTCTAGCGGTGCGCACATGAACAGGCGTCCAGAATGATTCGTCCGGCAGGCTGCCGCCCGCTTTCACATCAAGACAAAACGCCTTTGCCCCCGCAAACCACAAGCGCTCCATGGCCGGCGCAAAAACCGCTCCGGCACAGGGCACGCCCTTGTCAATCAGGCCGATATTGACCGTAAAGCCATCCTTGCCCCCGACAAAATCCTTGGTGCCGTCCAGCGCATCGACCAGAAAAAACCGCTCAGCAGGAATAGCCTGCGGATTGGCGCTATAGGCCTCCTCGGCAACCACCGGAATTTGCGGAAAATGACGGGCAAGACCGGCCAGAATCACCGCCTCGGCCCGTTCGTCCGCTTCGCAGACCGGAGTTTTATCCGATTTATAGCGCACATGCGGGCCGGCCCGGCGCACCTCAAGAATTTCGACGCCGGCAAGCAGAACCAGTTGCGCGCAGATCTGGCCGACATGGGCGCGCTGTGCATCGGTAAGTGTGTTGGAAAATGAAGGTGCGGATCGAATCAAGACTATGAACTTTTTAAAATGGCCGCAGATCATCTGTTCCGGCCTGTATGATGAACCATTGCGTATTTTAATAGCAAAGATACAAAACATTCACAGAATCAAGTAACTTTTATAAGTTACTGTATGAGTCGGTTGCAGCGTCCAGCGCTCCTTATCTTTGTTAGAGACCATAACGGAATTTTATAATGACCAAAATAACCCTTGATCCGCTTGATCTTGCTGCACTTCTCTGTTCGCGCGTCTGCCATGATGTGATCAGCCCTGTCGGGGCCATCGCCAATGGTCTGGAAATGCTTGAGGATGAAAAAGACCCCGACATGCGGGCTCTGGCGCTTGATCTCGTCAAAAAGAGCTCAGCCAAAGCCTCGGCCCAGTTGCAGTTCTGCCGTCTGGCCTTTGGCGCGGCGGGCTCTGCCGGTGCCGATATTGACTCAGGTGATGCGCAGAATGTCGCCAATGGCCTGCTCTGTGATGACCGCACCCGCCTCAACTGGCAGGTGCCGCGCGCCTATATGCCCAAGAACAAGGTCAAGCTGCTGCTCAACCTGTGTCTGATTGCCGCCAAGGCTATCCCGCGCGGCGGACTGATCGATGTGTCCGTTTCAGGACAGGGCGACGATATGTTTGCGATTATCGAGGCATCGGGTCCGAATATGCGTCTGGCGCAGGGTGTTGCCGCGCTGCTGGAAGGACAGGGAGAGGCCCATGTCGACGCCCATTCCATCCAGCCTTATTACACGGCGCTGGTGGCACAGGCCGCCAATATGAGCCTGAAGGCCCGCGCCGAATCAGACCGCATCGTGTTTGAGGCCATGCCGGTGAAGGGTGACATTGCTCTGGCCTCCTGACTCGGCTTAAATTCGCTGGAACCTGCGCCGCAGCGCCATTTTCCAGCGGCGCAGGCGGTTCAGCTTCCAGAACCGCGTCCAGCGTGTCAGCAGATGCGCCAGCGGATAAAGCCGCATGGCCCGTTGCGCCAGCGCCAGAACATCTGTCGGCCGATCAGCCAGCACGTCGGCCGCCACCGCATAAAAGGCAAAGGTAAAGGGCGAGGTGCGCGATTCAAACAAATGAAAAACGCCGCCCCGATAAAAAGTGCCCACACCATACAGCGCCTCACCCGCCAAAGACCATTTCGGAATCAGACAGGCCCAGGGCGCGAGATATTCAATCCGGACGCCAGCCGCACGGGCGCGGTCATGCACCGTCTGGGCTATATCGCCTGTTGGATTTGCACAAAAGCTCGGTTGTCCCAAATCTGTCCATAGACGTTTGGATATGGCCAGAAACATCGGCGCGGTAAAAATCCGGCTCGGGTCTATATGGGTGCTGACCTGTGCGCAGCCGATCAGCCCGCCCGCCTCAGCCACAGCAAAGGCCTCCTCAACAATTTTGCCATTGGTGGGGAAACAGTCAATATCCACACAGAGCATAATGTCATCATCACCGAGCCCGGACATGATACGGTCAAGAAACAGCCCGTGATTGAGGCCGGTTTCACAAGTCTGCTCAATCTCATAGCCAAGATGACGAAAAACAGCCGCCTGTGTACGGACCATGCGCGGGTCAATATTTTCCCAATGCAGGGTTACAATCCGGCGATGGGCTGCTGCATTCATCTGTGCCATGACTTAATCTCCCGCCGGTTGCAGATGAGCGGCCATAAAAAAGGGACCACAACCCGTGTTGTGATCCCTTTTAAAGGTAAAGTCTTTACAAATTCAGACTTTTTTAATGGTGGTGATTCCGGCAAAGCGATTGTTGAAGCGCGAGAGGCGGCCACCGCGATCCATCAGCTGGGCCGAACCGCCGGTCCATGCCGGATGAGTGTTGGGGTCAATGTCGAGATTGAGCGTGTCACCTTCGGCACCATAGGTGGAGCGGGTAATATATTCGGTCTTGTTGGTCATTACCACTTTGATGAGGTGATAATTGGGGTGTGTATTCTCTTTCATGTCGTCAATCCTTGAGGCCTTCTCAACCCCGGGGCTGAGACCAAAACTCTTGTTCATCCAAAATGCAAAACAACGGCCAAGACAAGCCGAAACCCTGCCAGTTCAGAATGGAAGTGCGCCTCTATAGCGCAGCCTGCGTGCGGAAACAAGATGCCTTGCGTTGTTTTGGCTGCGGATATTTTTTTGCCCAAAATCCAGCAAAAGGGTGCATCGCAGCAATTATCTGGTTATATCATAGACATGACCGACCAGAATTCCGCCAAAACCAAACCCTCACCCTCGATCCGTGCGCTGCTGCCGCTTGTGCCCTTCGCACTGGCCTATCGCGGACGAATGGTGGGCGCGCTGACGGCTCTGATCATCGCTTCGGCAGCGACGCTCACATTTCCGACAGCCGTGCGCGGGGTGATGGACAATGGCTTTTCCAATTCCAATGCCAGCGACATCAACCGTTATTTTCTGATGCTGCTGGCGGTGGCCGCAGTGCTGGCCGTGGCCTCGGCCACCCGTTATTATCTGGTGATCACACTGGGCGAGCGGGTGATTGCCGATATACGCCGCAGTTTTTTCGCGCATCTTGCCGGTCTTGATGCCGCCTTCTTCGATACATCCAAGGTTGGCGAGCTGGTCTCGCGCCTCACAGCGGACACCACCCAGCTTAAGGACGCCTTTGGCGCCTCCGCCTCGATTGCCCTGCGCAATTTCTTTTTAGGCACAGGGGCCATGATCATGATGGTCTATACCAGCCCGAAATTGTCAGGACTGGTGCTGATTGCCATTCCTTTCATTGTTCTGCCGCTGGTGGCCTCCGGACGTCAGGTGCGGGCCCGCTCCCGCGCGGCACAGGACAAGCTCGCTGAGGCCAGCGCCTTTGCCTCCGAGAGCATCGGCGCGGTCAAAACCATGCAGGCCTTCAATGCGCAACAGGCCACGGCAACCCGCTTCGGCGGGGCTGTGGAACAGGCCTTCATGGCGGCGCGTGGCACCACGCGGGCACGGGCCTTGCTCACCGCAGTGGCGATGTTCCTGATTTTCGGCTCGGTTGTTTTTGTTTTATGGCTCGGCGCGCATGATGTTTTGTCCGGCACCATGACCGGCGGTGTGCTGGTGCAGTTCATGCTTTATGCTTTGTTTGCCGCAGGGGCCTTGGGCGAGCTCAGTCAGGTCTGGAGCGAGGTCAGTCAGGCCGCAGGGGCAGCCAGCCGCCTCTCCGATATCCTTAAAATCAACCCTCGGATTGCCGAACCGCAACACCCCAAAGCGCTGCCAAAGCCGGTTTTCGGACGCATAGAGTTCCGCGCGGTGGACTTTGCATATCCCACCCGCATCGATGGCACCATTTTGCATAAGTTCTCGCTTTCAATCAAAGCGGGCGAAACCCTTGCGGTTGTCGGCCCGTCGGGCGCGGGCAAATCGACGCTGTTTCAGTTGCTGCTGCGCTTTTATGATCCGGATGCCGGCGCGATCATGCTGGATGATGTGCCGGTGCGAGAACTGGCCTTAAGTGACCTGCGCGCTGCGATGGCGCTTGTGCCGCAGGAGCCGGTGATTTTCGGCACATCCATCATCGACAATATTCGTTATGGCCGCCCGGAGGCCAGTTTTGAGGCGGTGCGCGCGGCGGCCCGTCAGGCGGCGGCGGATGAATTCATCTCCAGCCTGCCGCAGGGCTATGAGACCCTGATCGGCGAGCGCGGCATCACGCTGTCGGGCGGGCAGCGCCAGCGTCTGGCCATTGCCCGCGCTATTTTGAAAAATGCACCGGTCTTGCTGCTGGATGAGGCCACTTCGGCGCTGGATGCAGAAAATGAAACCTATGTGCAGGCGGCGCTGGACAAGCTGATGCAAAACCGCACCACTATTGTCATTGCCCATCGTCTTGCCACGGTTTTATCGGCTGACCGCATCGTGGTAATGGATGAGGGGCGCATTGTCGAGGAAGGCACCCATGCCGAACTGGTGGCCAGAGACGGGCTTTATGCCCGCCTCGCGCGGCTGCAGTTTGATACGGCCAATTTGGGCCTTATGCCCGCCAACGCCTGAAATGTGGTCGGCCATACGCCGACCATCCCTCACCTCTCGGTGAGTTTCAGCTCGATCCGGCGGTTGCGGCGCATCGCCTCCTCGCTGTCGCCAGCGTCAATCGGCTGGAACTCGCCAAAGCCTGCGGCGGCAAGGCGCTGCGGCGAGACACCTTTTTGCACCAGATATTGCACCACGGAAATGGCGCGCGCGGCGGACAGATCCCAGTTGGACTTGAACTGTCCGGTGCCCAGCATCGGTTTTTTGTCGGTATGGCCGTCAATGCGTAAAATCCACGGGATTTCCGGTGGAATTTCCTTTTCCAAGTCTGAAATAGCACTGGCCAGCTTGTCGAGTTCGGCCTTGCCAGCATCATTGACCCCCGCCTGTCCCAGATCGAACAAAACCTCCGATTCAAACACAAAGCGGTCACCCACCACGCGAATGCCGGGACGCTCACCCAAAATCTGGCGCAAGCGGCCAAAAAAATCCGAACTATAGCGGGCCAGTTCCTGCACCTTTTGCGCCAAGGCCACATTGAGACGCGACCCAAGGTCGGCAATGCGCGCCTGAGACTCCTTGTCCCGCGCCTCCGACGCATTCAGCGCCTCCTCAATCGCCGCAAGCTGACGGCGCAGCGCGGCAATCTGCTGGTTGAGAATATCGATCTGCGCGGCGGCGCGGGCGGAGATATCGCGCTCGGCATTGAGGGCCTTCTCGCTTTCGGAAAGGCGGCTGTCCATTCCGGCAGAATCATTCGAACCCGCATCCAGCAAAGCCTGAAGGTGCTGTTTTTCCTTGATATTTTTGTCGAGTGTGGCGCTGACACTGGCCAGATTGTTCTGGGCGTCATTTTTCAGCACCCGTTCCAGCGCCAGGAGCTGCGTCAGTTCATCAATCTGCTTGTTGAGCCGGCTTAACTGCTGATCTTTGCCGGAGACCTCGCGCGCCAGAAAAAACTGCGCCAGCATGAACACCGACAGCAGAAAAATAATGGTGAGCAGCATGGTCGACAGCGCATCGACAAAGCCGGGCCAGTAATCAATGCCACGCTCACGGCGGCGCTGGCGTGCCATTATAATTTTCCAAGCGTGGAATTGAGTTTTTCAAGCAGGGCCTTCACCTCGTTCTGAACATTGGCCTGTGCCTCCACCCAGTCACGAATCATCTGCTGCTCGCTGCGCATATGCTGCACAAGCCCCTGCACGCCCTCCGCCAGCAGGCCCATGGCGGCATTGTTGCGCGATGCCGAGGACTCGGCGTCCAGCCGCTCGAAAAGTTTATGCAGATCCTGCGGCAGGCCGGTGGCAGAGGGCACATGCGGTGTCAGATCAGCCGCTGTGGCCGAAAGCCGGTCTTCCAGCTCATTGTAAAAGCGGTTCTGGGCCTGCCCCGCCTGCAAATCCAGAAATCCCAAAATCAGCGATCCCGAGAGACCAAAAAGCGAGGAGGAAAACGAAATGCCCATGCCGGACAAAGGTGCGGCAAGGCCGGTTTTCAGCCCATCAAACAAGGCTCCCGTATCGCCGGAACCGGTCATCGACTGAATGACCTTGCTGATCGAGCCCACCGTCTCCAGCAGGCCCCAGAAGGTGCCCAGCAAGCCTAAAAATACCAGCAGGCCGGTGAGATAACGGGCAATCTCGCGGCTTTCATCGAGGCGGGTGCCGATGGAATCAAGAATAGCGCGCAGGGTGATGGTGGAAATGGGCTTGGCGCCCGCCTTATCCCCCAGCAAAGTGGCCATAGGGGCCAGCAGCACCGGCGGGCGCTGCACCGTGAGGCCGGAGGCCGACCGGTTCAGGCCGTTCACCCATTGAATTTCCGGAAACAGCCGCATCACCTGTTGCAGCGCCAGAAAGATACCGATCAGCAATACGCCGATAATCAGGCCATTCAGCCCGGGATTGGCCGCAAAGGCCGCCTGAATCTGCTTGTTGAGAATCAGGGCAATAAATCCGGCCAATACAATAAAAACAATCATCCGCACCAGAAATATATGCGGTGACGACAAGCGATAGGGGTCATAATCATGCGTTGCCATAAAACACCCGGAACAGCGCTATGCGGCGAGGTCGCGGCATAGTTCACGTTAATCGTGTCAGACTAAAGACAGCCGTTGTGTCTGCCAAGAGGGCAAAGCAAAGTTTACAAGCCGGCCCGAGCTTATTTCTCTTTCAACACGGCCTGAAGCGCGCGGTGAATATATTCATTGCCCGCCACTACGCTGGTGGGATTGGCCGAGAGTTCACCGGCATCGGCATCCGAAATATACCCGCCCGCCTCGCGCACCAGCACCGCACCGGCAGCGGCATCCCAGACCTGCAACCCGCGCTGCCACACCCCGTCAAACCGGCCCGCAGCCACATAGGCCAGATCCAGCGCCGAGGCGCCCTGCGCGCGCACAGCCGCAGCCCGCGCCATCATATTGGCCAGCTCATGCTTGAACAGCGCATGGTCCTTGGCTTTGCCCAGATGCGGCACGCCGCCGCCGATCAGCGCGTCGCTTAATTCACGGCGGGAAGCCACGCGCAGACGCTGATTGTTGTGAAATGCGCCCTGACCCTTTTCCGCTACATATATATCATCGGTCGCCGGATTATACACCACACCGGCCACCAGCACGCCCTCGCGCTCCAGCGCCACAGAAATGGCGAAATGCGGAATGCCATGCAGAAAATTGGTGGTGCCATCCAGCGGGTCAATGATCCAGCGGTGCGACTTGTCCGAGCCATCGACAGCGCCGCTTTCTTCCATGATGAAACCATAGCCGGGGCGCGCCTTGGACAATTCTTCAAACAGGGTTTTTTCAGCCCGCCGGTCCGCTGCGGAAACAAAATCTCCGGGCCCCTTGATCGAAACCTGCAAATTTTCCACTTCGCCAAAATCGCGCTTCAGCGCCTTGCCGGTTTTAAGCACAGCGGTGGTCATAACATTCATAAGGGCAGAACGGATCATTTTCGTCTCAGGTCAGGAGTTTCAAACAGCGGCAAAATGCAGGGGCTTTTAATGGCCCTAAAATGCGCAAGATGCAACATAAGGATTGCAATGATCCGCTATTGCCCCAGCCGTTGCAACACCAGCGCGCTGACTTTGGCCTTTTCCTCTGCGCTCAAACTGTTGAGCACGCCGTCCAGCCATTCGTCATTCAGGCCTTGCGCGCGGGCCAGCACATGCCATTTGGAGGCTTCGACCTTGTCCACCGGCACGCCGCGGCCAGAGGCCAGCAGGCGGGCAAAGCGGTTCTGGCCTATGGCATTGTTCAGCTCGGCGGCCATGCGAAACCAATGCGCGGCGCTGGTTTCATCGCGTGGCGTGCCAAGCCCGTTGAACTGCATCAGCCCCAGCTCGATCATGGAATTGATGTGTTTGTCCTGCGCACCTTTAGTGAAATATTTAACCGCCTCGGAGAGATTTTTCTCAACGCCTGAGCCGGATTTATACAGCAGGCCCAAAGAATAACAGGCGTCAGGATCGCCCAGATCAGCCGCTTTCTGAAACAAGGGCGCGGCTCTCACCGCGCCATCCGGCTCATCCAGCAGCATAACGCCCAGATTATACAATGCTGCCGGATTATTTTGCGCCGCGGCCTGCTCGAACAAGGCCTTTGCGCCCTGTTTATCCTGCGGCGTGCCCTTGCCCACCAGCTTTTCCGCGCCCAGTGCAAATTGCGCCTGCGCATTGCCGCGCGCCGCCGCCAATGCAAACCAGCGCACCGCTTCCGTATCATTCTGGGCAACGCCCAACCCCTCAAGATAAAGCTGGCCCACAAGGGTCATGGCGGGCGCGTCATTCGGGTTGGCCTCGATGCGCTTGGTCGCCTCGCGCAGCGCTGAGATATAATAGCCCATCTGAAAGTCGCCATAGGCCAAATCGGGCGCAGGCTCTGCGTCCTGTGCGGCAGCCTGACCGCAGAAGGCAACAAGAGAGCACAGCAACAACAGACGTTTCATCGGCAAGGGGTCACACGATGGGTGAGGGGGTGGTGCGGATCACTTCAGCCAGAGCGCGCACCTGTGCGGATATAGGCTCGGCCTCGGCCCATATCCAGTCTCCCGTGGCGATGAAATCGGCTCCGGCTTTGACCAGCGGCGCAACATCGGCAAGGCGCGGCGCATAGGCCACACAGGGCACATTGAACACCTCAGCCCACCATTCCACCCGCTCAACAACCTTGGCTATATTCTGCACAAAACCGTCGGCGCTGGGCTCGCCAAACATCAGATAATCAACATCCAGCTCACCGGCGGTCATGGCGTCATCTTTGCTTTTAAGGCCACTGACGCCGACAATATGTTTGGGCTTGAGACTATCGATGGCATCCCGTAGGGGCTGGCCCGCGCCGCTGACCTGCACGCCATCAGCATCGGAGCGGGCGGCAAGCTGGGTGTCGTGCTCAACCAAGAGGGCGGCGCCCTTGTCCTGCACCAGCGGGGCCAGCGCCTTGATCAGCTTTTTGGCGCTGTTGTCGTCGCGGGTGGCCAGCCGCAGCAGCACACAGGCGATAGGCGCGGCGCTCAGTGCGGCTTCGAGCTGCGGGGCAAAACTCTCGGCATCGGACAGACGGGGCGTGATCAGAAAAATTTGAACGTGGGACATGAGGCCATCTTGCAGCAAGAAACGAATGTCCTACGCTTACAGCCAATAAAAGCGGCGGCAATATGTTTTATGGCAAAAGAGATGAAATTGTCGGCTTTGCTTTGCAAATGGCTGCGCTATGAGCCAAGCCTAGCAGAGGGGCGTCATGGCAAAGAAGCGAAGAAATCCATAAAATGAACTGGATTGCTTCGCTTCCTTCGCAGTGACGACGGAATTTCGTTTATTTTTTCTGCCAATTATACATCACACAAGCTTACGCCGTCTCCAGCGCTTGTGACCACTGACCCAATGCGGCAAGGCGGTTCATTTTGGCGCGGTGGGCAAAGGCCTTCTGCGCAGCCGGCACATGGGCCGGATTGCCGCTCCAGGCCTTTTGCGCCGCCGATTGCAGCGCGCGGCCATAGGAGAAGCTGATTTTCCACGGATGCGGGCCACGCTTGTTGATGGCGTCCAGATTGGCTGTGGCCTCAATATCGCTCTGCCCGCCGGAGAGGAACATAATGCCCGGCACAGCGGCCGGCACGCAGCGGTTGAACACACGGATGGTCTGTTCCGCCACCTGATCCGGCGTGGCCTGATGAGGGCATTTCTTGCCTGGCACCACCATATTCGGCTTTAAAATCGAGCCTTCGAGCAGCACACGCGCCTCATACATTTCGGCATAAAGGGTTTTGAGCACCAGTTCGGTCACCTCGAAGCAGCGGTCGATCGAATGGTCGCCGTCCATCAGCACTTCCGGCTCGACGATCGGCACAATATTGGCCTCCTGACACAAAGCGGCATAACGGGCCAGCAGATGCGTATTGGCGCGGATATTGGCGAGGGTGGGGATATCACGGCCAATGTCGATCACCGCCCGCCATTTGGCAAAGCGCGCACCGAGGCCGTAATATTCGGCAAGGCGGCCCGCCAGACCGTCAATGCCCGATGTCACCATCTCACCGGGGAAACCGGCCATAGGCACTGGGCTGGTATCCACCTTAATGCCCGGAATGACACCGGCATTTTCAATCAGCTTGACCAGCGGGATGCCGTCGGCGGCGGTCTGGCGGATGGTTTCGTCAAACAGGATCACACCAGAAATGTCGCGCTGCATGGCCTCAGCCGTGCGGAACATAAATTCGCGGTAATCGCGGCGGTTGGTTTCAGTATTTTCAACCTTGATGGCGTCGAACCGCTTTTTGATGGAGCTGGTGCCCTCATCAGCTGCCAGAAGCCCCTTGCCGTCCGCCACCATAGCCTGCGCAATTTTAACCAGTTGATCCTTATTCATAAACGTTCTCCCAAGGCTCCGCATAATGTCTCGTAACGGAAAACATCGCGCAGTTCACTCCGACGAAGGGTTAATTCTGCAAAATTTCTGCAAAAAATCCACAAACTTTCGTCGGATTGCTCATCAGGCCCGCAGAGCCTCCACACCGGGAAGAACCTTGCCCTCCAGCCATTCCAGAAATGCGCCGCCCGCTGTCGAAATATAGGTAAAGCCCTCAGCCGCCCCGGCCTGATTGAGCGCTGAAACCGTGTCGCCACCGCCCGCCACCGACAGCAGCCTGCCTTCGCGGGTGAGGCGCGCCGCTGCCTGCGCCACGGCATTGGTTCCGGTATCAAAAGGCGGCAGCTCGAAGGCGCCAAACGGCCCGTTCCACACCAATGTTTTGACGCCTGCCAGTTTACCCTCGATAAAGGCGACCGATTTTGGCCCGATATCGAGAATCATCTCGTCGGCCAACACATGGTCCACATCGGTAAAGCGGCTGGCCGCGTGCGCCTTAAATTCTTTGGCCACGGCCGCATCCACCGGCAGGATAATCTCACATTTGGCCTCTGCCGCCCCTTTGAGAATGTCGCGGGCGGTGTCCAGCAGATCTTTCTCGCATAAAGACTTGCCGACATCCTTGCCTTGCGCGGCCAGAAATGTATTGGCCATGCCGCCCCCGATCACCAGAATATCAACTTTTTTCACGAGATTGCCGAGAAGTTCCAGCTTGGACGACACCTTTGCCCCGCCCACAACCGCCATCACAGGGCGCTCCGGCGCGTCAAGGGCTTTGGTCAGAGCATCCAGCTCCTGCTGCATGGTGCTGCCGGCAAAGGCGGGCAGCTTATGGGCAATGCCCTCGGTGGAGGCATGGGCACGGTGCGCAGCCGAAAAAGCATCATTGACAAAAATATCGCCGAGCTTGGCCAGTTCAGCCACAAAGGCAGGATCATTCTTTTCCTCACCTTTGTGGAAACGGGTGTTTTCCAGCAGCAGCACATCGCCATTCTGCATTTTGGCAATGGCCGCGGCGGCCACCTCGCCCATGCAATCGCTGGCAAAGGCCACCGGCTGGCCCAGATGCTGGCTGAGGGCAGCGGCCACGGGTTTCAGAGAATTTTCAACATCCGGCCCGTTTTTGGGGCGGCCAAAATGCGCCAGCAGAATAACCTTGCCGCCCTTGGATGAAATCTCGCGCAGGGTGGGCAAAATCCGCTCGATACGGGTGGCATCCGTCACGCGGCTCGCGTCCATCGGCACATTGAGATCAACCCGCACCAGCACCCGCTGGCCGGAGAGTTGGGCGTGGTCAAGGGTTTTGAATTGCGACATGATGCACCTCGGATGACAAATGAGAAGTCAATTATATTTGATTCTGGGCAGAAAAATACCCAGCAGGCCAATGGCGGGCAGAAAGGCACAGACCTTCATAACAAAGGCGATGCTGGTATGGTCAGCCAGAATGCCAAGGCCGGAGGCACCAACGCCGCCCATGCCAAAGGCAAAGCCGAAAAACAGGCCGGAAATCACGCCCGTGCGCCCCGGCACGAGGTCTTGCGCATAAACAACAATGGCCGAAAAGGCCGAAGCCAGAATCAACCCGATCGGCACGCTTAAGGTTACAGTCCAAAAGAGGCTGGCATAGGGCAGCAGCAGGGTCAGCGGCAATACGCCCAGAATAGAGCCCAGAATCACCGGTTTGCGGCCAAAGCGGTCCCCCACCGGCCCACCCAGCAAGGTGCCTGCAGCCGTGGCAAATAAAAACACAAACAGAAAAATCTGCGACTGAGCCACCGAAATATGAAACTGGTCGATCAGGTAAAAGGTCAGAAATGTGCTCATCGAGGCCAGATAGACAAATTTTGAAAACATCAGCGCAATCAGAATGGCAATCGAGCGGACCACCACGATTGTGCTCATATCCCGATGCGGGCGGGCTCTGTTCTGTCCCGCAACAGAGCCTTGCGCCGCCAGCCGCGCCGCATACCAGCGCCCGACCTGAAACAGCACCATCATGCCAATAAGCGCCACGCCCGAAAACCACGCGATGCTGTTCTGGCCATTGGGCACAACAATAAAGGCCGCCAGCAACGGCCCTATCGCGGAGCCGCAGTTGCCGCCCACCTGAAACAGCGACTGGGCAAAGCCGTGCCGCCCGCCCGAGGCCGCGCGGGCCATGCGCGAAGACTCGGGATGGAAAATCGAAGAACCCAGCCCGACCAGCGCCGCTGCAACCAGCACAGCCGGATAGCTGGTGGCCGCAGACAACAGCAAAAGGCCGATGAGTGTGCAGCTCATGCCCACCACCAGCGAATAGGGCTTGGGATATTTGTCAGTATAAAGCCCGACAAGCGGCTGAAGCAGCGAGGCTGTGCCCTGAAAGGCCAGCGTGATCATGCCGATCTGCTGAAAATCAAGCGCATATGTCGTTTTCAGCAGGGGATAAATCGCCGCCAGCAGAGACTGGATCAGGTCATTGAGCAGATGCGACAGGCTCAGCGCACCTAAAATCACGAGGGCAGTGCCCTCGTGAGATGAGGATGCAGGCGCGCCGGTCTGGCTTAAACCTGCTGACGGATTGACTGTGCCGGACACGGCTTAGAGCAGCTTGCCCATGGCCACCGCTGTATCGCCCATGCGGTTGGAGAAACCCCATTCATTGTCATACCAGGACAGAATGCTCACCAATGTGCCGTCCATAACCTTGGTCTGATCCATATGGAAAATGGAGGAATGCGGGTCATGGTTGAAGTCAATCGAAACATTGGCATGGTCGGTAAAGCCCAGAATGCCCTTCAGCGGGCCTTCTGTTGCGGCGGCGCGGATGGCATCATTGATTTCCTTGGCGCTTGTGGCGCGCTTGGCAATGAACTTCAGGTCAACGACCGAGACATTCGGGGTTGGCACGCGGATGGCGCCGCCGTCCAGCTTGCCCTTCAGCTCCGGCAGAACAAGGCCAATGGCCTTGGCCGCGCCCGTTGAGGTCGGGATCATCGACAAAGCCGCCGCACGACCGCGATAAAGGTCCTTGTGCATGGTGTCGAGAGTGGGCTGGTCGCCGGTATAGGAATGGATGGTGGTCATAAAGCCGCGCTCAATGCCGACCAGCTCGTTCAGAATCTTGGCCACCGGCGCCAGACAGTTGGTGGTGCAGGACCCGTTCGAGACCACAATATGGTCTTTGGTGAGCTGATGATGGTTGACACCATAAACCACGGTCAGGTCAGCGCCGTCGGCCGGAGCCGACACCAGCACGCGCTTGGCACCGGCGGCCAGATGGGCAGCGGCCTTGTCGCGCGCGGTGAAAATGCCGGTGCATTCGAGGGCAATATCCACACCCATGTCCTTATGCGGCAGCTGGGACGGGTCACGCACTGCTGTCACCTTGATCGGGCCGAAACCCACGTCGATCGTGTCACCGGCAACCTTCACCTCATGCGGAAAACGGCCATGCACCGAGTCAAACCGCAGCAGATGGGCATTGGTTTCGACAGGGCCGAGATCGTTGATGGCGACCACTTCAATGTCCCGGCGGCCGGATTCGATGATGGCGCGCAGCACATTGCGGCCGATGCGGCCAAAACCATTGATGGCAACTTTAACTGTCATGTTGATCTCCTATGCTAGACATAAACTCAGGCGCTGTGGCGCTTCAACACAGATTCAACCACGGCCTCTGCCGTGATGCCAAAATGTTTGAACAGGTCTTTGGCCGGTGCGCTGGCGCCAAAACCGTTCATGCCGATGAACAGGCCATTTTCACCGATAATCCAGTCCCAGCCCTGACGGATCGCCGCCTCAACACCAACACGGATCGGCGCAATGCCGATCACGCTGCGGCGATAGGCTTCGGATTGCTGCGCGAACAGATCCATGCAGGGCACCGAAACCACACGGGTGTTGATGCCTTTGTCCTCAAGTTGCGCCTGCGCGGCAAGCGCGACGGACACTTCCGAGCCGGTGGCAAAAATCGACACCGCCGCCTTGCCCGATGCGGGCGAGAGCTCATAAGCGCCCTTGGCCACGAGATTGTCCTGCGACAGGCTTTTGCGCACCTGCGGCACATTCTGGCGGCTCAAGGCCAGAATTGATGGCATATGCTTATGGCGCAATGCTGTTTCCCAGGATTCCAGAGTTTCGGTCTGGTCGGCAGGGCGGAACACCAGCAGGTTCGGAATGGCGCGCAAGCTCGCCAGATGTTCAACCGGCTGATGTGTCGGGCCATCCTCGCCCAGACCAATCGAATCATGCGTCATGGCATGAATGACATGCGTGCCCATCAGCGCGCTGAGGCGGATGGAAGGGCGGGCATAATCTGTAAACACAAGGAAGGTCGCACCCGACGGAATTAAGCCGCCATGCAGCGCCATGCCATTGCAGGCCGCAGCCATGCCATGCTCACGGATACCCCAGTGAATATAACGCCCGTTGAACTGACCCGCCGAAATGGCCGGTGTCACCTCAATTTTGGTATTGTTGGAGCCGGTGAGATCGGCGGAGCCGGTGATGAGTTCGGGCAGCAGCGGCGCAATCACTTTAAGGGCGTTTTCACCCGCCTTGCGGGTGGCAACCTCGCTGGCATCCGTCACCAGCCTTGTTTTGGCCTCCAGCACCGCAGCGCCAAGGGTTTCGGGCAAAGTGCCCGCTATACGGCGGGAGAATTCAGCCTTGATGCTGCTTTCGGTAGCAGCAAGAGCCTTTTTCCAGGCCTTATGCGCGCGCTTGCCCTTGTTGCCGGCCTTGCGCCATGCCGCCAAAATATCATCCGGAACGACAAAGGCGGGATGAGTCCAGCCCAGCTTTTCGCGGGTGCCGGCCACTTCCGCATCAGAAATTTCACCATGCGCCTTGGCGGTGCCGGCAAAATTCGGCTCGCCAAAGCCGATGACGGTTTTGGCGGCAATCATGGTCGGCTTGTCGGATTTCTGGGCTTTTTTGATAGCCTTGAGAATGGCCTTCGGGTCATGGCCGTCAATGGCAAAGGCATTCCAGCCCGCTGATTTGAACCGGGCGATCTGATCCACCGAATCGGTGACATTCACCGGCCCGTCAATGGTGATGTTGTTGTGATCGTAAATGACGATCATTTTATTGAGCTTGAAATGTCCGGCAAAGGCTATCGCCTCCTGACTGACGCCTTCCATCAGGTCGCCGTCGCCGCACAGCACATAGGTGTAATGGTTGCACAGGTCGCCGAACTGCGCATTCATCATCCGCTCAGCCAGCGCCATGCCCACGGCTGTGGCAATGCCCTGCCCAAGCGGGCCGGTGGTGGTTTCCACACCCAAGGTGTGGTGATATTCGGGATGACCGGGCGTTTTCGAGCCCAGTTTGCGGAAGTCCTTGATGTCCTCAATGGTCATGCCCTTGGTGCCGGTCAGATAGAACAGCGCATAAAGCAACATGGAGCCATGACCGCCCGACAGCACGAAACGGTCGCGGTTGAACCAGTTGGGATGGTTCGGATCGAAATTCAGCACGTCCCGATAGAGAACAGTGGCAATATCCGCCGCGCCCAGCGGCAGCCCGGCATGGCCGGATTTGGCTTTTGCCACCGCATCCATGGACAAAGCGCGGATGGCATTTGCCATGTCATTATGTGAGATTTGATTGGCCATTGAGGTTTTTTCCCGAAATCTGCAATCTTTGAGAGGTTGATAGCATTGAAACGAGGGGTGTCAATCCGCAATCACCGGCAAAGTCATCATAAATGCCTGATAAAGCAGGATTGACGCTGTTTCACGCATAGCGTTAATGTGACGCAGGAAAAAACAGAATGACTCAATTACCGCAACGTCTTCATACAGTTCTCAGGCGCATCACCACAGCTCTTGACCATCTTGACGCTGCTGTTGAGCGCCGGGTGCTGGCGGACCGTCTGCAACTTGACCTGTTTGAAGAATATAATGTGATGCAGGATGACAGGGCCCGTCTGGGCATAGAGCTTGAGTCCTCCGCCCTGCGCGCACGCCAGCTTGAACAAGCCGCGCGTGAGGCCGGCAAAAAGCTGGAGCGCGCCAGCATCACCATCAGATCCATTCTCACCGCACACGAGCAGGATTAGGAGCCGCCATGCCGCATGTCACGGTGAATATTGGCGGGCGGCCCTATCGTCTGGCCTGCGGCGAGGGTGAGGAGGCCCATCTCGAACAACTGGCCCGGATGGTCGAGGCCAAAATCGAAGGCTTCCGCGGCTCTTTCGGCGAGATCGGGGATCAGCGCATCGCCGTCATGGCGGCCATATCGCTGGCCGATGAGCTGGTTGAATCTGAGCGCCAGGTCGCCGCCGCACGGCAGGAAATTCAGTTGCTGCGCAATATGGAATTTGCCCAGCAGACAACAGCCGAGGGCTGGGTCGCAACAACTGCCGAATCACTGGAGGCTGTGGCCAAACGCATAGAATCCGCCGTGGCTGTGCTCAACGCCGCCAAAAACGGCAAGTCTTCTTAAATAGGCAGCTCAGGCGGCAGCCTCGTTGAGGCCAAAATGCCCCATATAGCGCGGATCGATATTTTCGACCGGCAAAACCACCAGCACATCTGTGGTGCCAAACATATGGTCAATCACCGCGCCCTCGCCAAACATGGCCCCAATGCGCAAATAGGCTTTGATCAGCGGGGGAAGCGCATGCAGCGCCTTTTTCATATCAATCGCGTCCGCAGTGACATTGCTCATCGGCACATAGCGCGCGGGCAGCGCTGTCACATGCCATTCGTCTTTCGCACGGGCCTGCGTATGGAGAAAACTTAAAGACTGAGCCATTTTCAGCACATTGGTGCCGGGAAAACTGGCGCAGCCAATCAGAACGTCAATTTTATGATGGTTGATATAGGCGGCTATGCCCTGCCATAAGAGTTCTATCGTGCGCTTGGAGCGATAATCGGGCAAAACGCAGGAGCGGCCCAGCTCCAGAAATTTTTTGCCCTGATGACGGGCCAGCAGCGGGGCAATATCGAATTCCTGCGCTGAATAAAACCCGTTATGCGCCTCGGCCACCTCCTGCCGCAGCAGCCGGTAGCAGCCGACAACCTTGGGTTTGGGCAGGCCGAGGCGTTTTGATTTTGCCGCATGGTCGATGACCAGAAGATGATCGCAAATACTGTCAAAGGCACAGCGGTCGCGCCGCACCAAGGCCGAGGCGCGGTCGGCAATGGCGCCGCCTTCCTCAAAAAATACACGGTAGCGCAGTTTTTGCGCCTTGCGAATCTCGCGCTTGCTGGTCGCCAGCCGCACCTCCAACGTGCCCATCCATGCCAGAGAGGGCGGCAACTGGTTTTGCCGCGCCAGACTGGGCGAGGTGCCACCGCGCGGGGCAAATTTCATCAACTGGCTGCCAAAAAGGGCAGCGCTCTGAGTGGTCCACAAGGTCAGTCCGGCCGGAAAATTCATGCCCGATGTATAACCGGACAAGTTCAACAAAAATATGACAAAGCGTAATTTCAGATAAATTGTGAAAATTGCGGCCCGCGCTGCGCCGCATGAAGAGCAGCGCGAAAGGATTTAACGAAGGTCTCACGCTCGACAGGGGCCAGAAACCGGCCAATTTCAAGCGAGCGTCCCGACACCTGCAAACTCAGGCGCTGAATGCCGAAATCCTCATCCTCCTCCACATTCAGCCGCACCCAGCGCGGATTGAAGCGCCAGTCCCGCCGCTGACCTCTGGCACTGACCCGCGCCACATGTAGCTCCAGCATATTGAGGCTGATGTCCTCATAGGCGCGCGCCTGCCGGAAGCTGGCGCGGAAGGCCAGATAGACCAGCGCCACATCCAGCCCCAGAAAGCCCACAATTGGCCATGCCCCCAGAATAAAAAACGGAATGGTCACGCTGGTGGTCAGAACCACAAAAATCATCATGAATATACGGAACTGCCCCGCATTCAGCGAGCGGTGCGGGTTTAACCGCTGCTGAAACAAAGGAGCGTGAACGCTGCTGTGAAATGTATCAGAAGAGTCAGGATCCGTGGTCATGCACATCGCCAAATTGTAAAAGACATTTATAATATAACAGCACAATTCGCCGCGGCCAGATGGAACATGACAATGACCGATGTAAAACCGGTAAAAAAACGCAGCAAAGCCTTCAAGCCGGATGCCGCCACTGTGGCCGAAATTTTCCGCCGTTTCGAGGCTGCCAATCCGGAACCGAAGGGCGAACTCGATTATGTCAATCCTTTCACCCTGCTGGTGGCGGTGGTTTTGTCAGCACAGGCGACCGATGTGGGCGTCAATAAGGCAACAAAGGCGCTGTTCGCCATTGCTGATAATCCGCAAGACATGCTGAATTTGGGTGAGGAGCGCCTGCGCGATTATATCAAGACCATCGGCCTGTTCCGCACCAAGGCCAAGCATGTGATCGCCCTGTGCGAGATTTTATTGCGCGATTACAAGGGCGAAGTGCCGCAAAGCCGCGAAGCCCTGCAAACATTGCCCGGCGTTGGCCGTAAAACCGCAAATGTTGTATTGAATATGGCCTTTGGCCAGCCCACCATTGCGGTGGACACCCATCTCTTTCGTGTTTCCAACCGCATACCCTTGAGCATTGGCACAACGCCTGAAGCGGTTGAAAAGGGCCTCGAAAAGATCATTCCGGCGCGCTACATGCGCCATGCGCATCACTGGCTGATTTTGCATGGCCGCTATATTTGCAAGGCGCGGACACCGCTCTGCGCCCAATGCCTGATTGCAGACCTGTGCCGCGCGCCGGACAAACGGGCCGTTTGAGCCTCAGACGAGCAGAAGCGCGATCTCGTCCTTCAGTTGCAGACGCTGCTTTTTGAGGTCTTCCAGGGCTTCGTCGGAAGCGGGGCTCACTTCGCTTTCAATGCGGTGAATCTCGCGGTTTGTGCTGTGGTAATGATCAGCCAGTCTGGCAAAATGGGCATTATTAACCTTTAATGCCGAAATTTTTTCGGCCTGTTCTGGAAATTCCTGATGCAATTCGTGGGCAACGTGACTCATGTTTTGGTCTCCTTCACCGCCAGAAGAAAACTTTATCCCATCTTTGTCATTGCTTTGGATCAAAATGGCAAAACTGCTGCGAAAGTCAGCCTTTCCATTTCAGCGGGGTTTCTGTAGTGAATTTGAAAGATTGATATCAGCCCGGGAGAAGCCCTATGTCCTTCACGCATATTCAGGTTGAAACACATGGCAAAGTGGGCTTGATCCGCCTGCACCGGCCTGAAGCGCTCAATGCGCTCAGCACCGGCCTGATTGCGGATGTGAACAGCGCCTTGGCCGCCTTCGAGGCCGATCCTGCCATTGGCTGCATGGTGCTCACCGGCTCGCAAAAGGCCTTTGCTGCGGGTGCGGATATTAAAGAAATGGTCAGCAAAACCTATCAGCAGGCCTATATTGAAGATTTTATTTCCAGCTGGGAGCATATTTCGCGCGCGCGCAAGCCCATTATTGCGGCGGTGGCGGGGTTTGCGTTGGGCGGCGGCTGCGAACTGGCCATGATGTGCGATTTCATCATCGCGGCAGACAATGCCAAATTCGGCCAGCCGGAGATCAATTTAGGCGTGATGCCCGGCGCAGGCGGCACGCAGCGGCTCACCCGTTTCATCGGCAAATCGAAGGCGATGGATCTGTGCCTCACCGGCCGGATGATGGATGCGGCCGAGGCCGAGCGCTGCGGGCTGGTGTCGCGCATTGTGCCGCTGGACAGCCTTATCGAGGAGGCGCTCAAGGCCGCGCAGACCATTGCCGCCAAGTCCCTGCCCGCCGCCATGATGACGAAGGAAAGCATCAACCGTGCCTTTGAAACCACAATGGCGGAGGGTATCCGTTTCGAGCGCCGCGTGTTCCATGCCATGTTTGCCACTGCCGACCAGAAGGAGGGCATGACCGCCTTTATCGAGAAGCGTCCGGCCAAGTTCAGCAATTCATAATGTCGTTCACGCTGCTGCTGACGCTGTTTTGTGTGAGTCTGGGCGCGGGCTTTGTTGATGCCATTGCGGGCGGTGGCGGCTTGCTGACCGTGCCGGCCCTTGCCTTGGCCGGGTTTGATCCTGTCACGGCGCTGGCCACCAACAAACTTCAGAGCACATTCGGCTCGGCGGCGGCGACATTGAAATTCTGGCGTGCCGGTCATCTCGGCCCTGAATATTGGCCGATCGCGCTGATGGCTGGCGGCGCGGCCATATTGGGTACACTGACCGTGACATTTCTGCCCCGGCAGATTTTAAACTATGGAATGCCGGTTTTGCTGGTGGCGGTGGCGCTGTATTTTGCGCTGAGCCCGAAAATGACCGACCATGACCGCCACCAGCGCCTGAGCACACCGGTGTTTATCGCGCTGTTTGTGCCGATGATCGGCTTTTATGACGGCGCTTTTGGCCCCGGCACCGGCTCGTTTTTCATGGCCGGCTTTGTCGGTTTGCTCGGGCTAGGCGTGGTCAGAGCGGCCGCGCGCACCAAGCTGGCCAATTTTGCCAGCAATATCGGCAGCCTGTCCACCTTCATTCTGGGCGGCCATGTGATGATTATCCCCGGGCTGGTGATGGGTTTGGGCCAGTTTATCGGCGCGACATGTGGCGCGCATATGGCCATGACCCAAGGCAGCCGTCTGGTCAAACCACTGATTATTGTCATGAGTCTGGGCATGGCGCTGCGGCTGGCCCTGACCCCTGCCGGACTGGTGGCATATTTTTTTCATAATTAAGGGCGGATGACGGCGGATGGAGTTGACGCGGCGATGGTTTTTTGCCTATATGCCCGCCACAACCGGGCCTGATGGGTGTCGGCTTAACAGTTTATGGCTCAGGCACATGCCGGGCACTTTGAGGAATTGAAATGGCGAATACAAGCTCGGCAAAAAAAGCTGTCCGCAAAATTGCACGCCGCACGGCAGTGAACAAATCCCGCCGCAGCGAAATGCGCACCTATGTCCGCAAGGTTGAAGAGGCTCTTGCTGCTGGCGACTCAGCCGCTGCTGCCGCTGCCCTCAAGCAGGCTGAACCTGTGATGATGCGCGCCGCACAGCGCGGCATTGTGATGAAGAACACCGCTTCGCGCAAAGTCTCCCGCCTGACCATCCGCGTGCAGGCGCTGGCCAAGAAGGCCTGAATTTTCGGTTCATTCCGACAGACATTCAAACCGGCTGCGTTGCGGCCGGTTTTTTGTTGTTAAAGGCCCTTTTAATAATTACATTATATTTATGTAAAATAATAAATCACTCTTTTTTAAAATGTGAATTGACATTTTAATGAACGAGGGCCATTTCGATATCAGAATTCTGAGTATAAATGTGATATGATCCAGCCAAAGCATTCAGCCAGAAAAACATGCGGACGGGCCTTGCCCGTTTCGAATATGTTTGCGCTGGGAAAGGGTCTGGCGCAGCGATGAACTATTTTCCGGTCTTTCTCGATCTGCGTGATGCCGACCTGCTGTTTGTTGGCGGAACAGAGGACATACTCGCCAAGCTGCGGCTTGCGTTAAAAACCAAAGCCCGCCTCACCGTGGTTGCCGATGAGGCGGAGGATGAGATCCGCGCCCTTGCGCAGGCCGGACGCCTGAACTGGATGCCCCGTTTTTTTGAACCGGACGACCTGAAACAGAAACGCATGGTCTATATTGCCACCGGCTCACCGGTGGCGGACAGCATCGTCTCCCGTTTTGCCCGTGAAGCGGGCCTGCTGGTCAATGTGGTGGATGATCCGGCCAATTCCAACACGATTACAGCGGCCATGGTGGATCGTGATCCGCTGGTCATTGCCATTGGCACCGAAGGCGCGGCGCCGGTGCTGGCGCGGCGCCTCAAGGCCGAGCTGGAAGAGCGGCTCTCGCCCCGCCTTGGCCGGCTTGTTGCGGCAGCGGCAAAGCTGCGCGCGCGGGTGTCGCATGATCTTCCCTCCAATATCCGCCGCTCGCTTTGGGACAGGTTTTTTTCACCCAAAGGTGAGGCCGCTGAATTGGCGGGCGAGGCGGCGATTGAGGCGCATTTCAACGCCCTGCTGGCGGGTGTGGACGCGCCGCGTCAGGGGCGCGTGATTCTGGTGGGCGCGGGCCCGGGTGACCCTGAACTTCTAACCCTCAAGGCGCGCAAGGCGCTGCATGAGGCGGATGTCATTCTGCATGACCGGCTGGTGGACCCCCGCATTCTGGAACTGGCCCGCCGCGAGGCCAGAATGGTCGAGGTAGGTAAAACATCGGGCAAAGAGTCCTCATGGAAACAATCCGAGATTGAAGCCCTGATGATTGAGGAGGCGCGGGGTGGCGCCACCGTCATCCGCCTGAAAAGCGGCGACCCCATGGTGTTTGGCCGCGCCGATGAGGAAATTGCGGCGCTGGAGGCTGCGGCCATTCCTGTCGATGTTATTCCGGGCATCACCGCCGCGGTTGCGGCCAGTGCCGCCCTGAAGCAGAGCCTGACCCGGCGCGGGCGCAATTCAAGTTTCACTTTGCTCACTGCGCGCGATATGCAGAGCTTTGCCGAATATGACTGGCACAGCCTCTCGGCCAAGGGCAGTGTATTTGCCATTTATATGGGTGTGGAGGCCTGCGCCTTTGTGCAGGGGCGCTTGCTGGCGCATGGTGCCGCCCCCGATACGCCGGTGAGCATTGTGGAAAATGTCAGCCGCACCCATCAGGTCATCTGCACCGGCACCCTTGATGGATTGTCCCAACTGGTGCACAGAGCGGGCATTCATGGCCCGGCCATTATTTTTATCGGGCTGGCGAAAACAGCGTCTGCATCTTTGCCGCAACTGTCACAAGGGGTCGCTTGAATGGCCAAATTCAAACATCCACAAATTCTCATCGCCAATCATCTGCTCGATGGCGAGGTGCTGTTCATGGGCAAGGCGGGCTGGCTGCGCGACCACCGCGCTGCGGTTGTCGCCACATCTGAGGCCGAAGCCGAGGCGCTGCTGGCGCTTGGCAAGGCCGAATTGGCCGCCAATAAGGTTGTCGATGCCTATCTTGTGGACATTGCCATCAGCCCGGACGGCCACCCCGAGCCGATCCATTATCGGGAAAAACTGCGCACGCTTGGCCCCTCTGTCCGGCTGGATTTAGGCAAGCAAGCGACCAACACCGAATTTGGAGATATTTGACATGAATATCGCTGTTACGCCGCCCCGCAGCAATGCCCCCCGCGCCGCCATGTATTATTACGATACATTTGACCGCGACTTCGTGAATGAGCGCGTGGCCCAGTTCCGTGATCAGGTGCAGCGCCGCGTTTCAGGCGCGCTCACCGAGGAGGAGTTCCGCCCGCACCGGCTGATGAACGGGCTTTATTTGCAGCTTCATGCCTATATGCTGCGCATTGCCATTCCCTATGGCACACTGGCCTCGAACCAGATGCGCCAGCTCGCCATGATTGCCGATAGATGGGATCGCGGCTACGGCCATTTCACCACCCGTCAGAATCTGCAATTCAACTGGCCCAAACTCGCTGATGTGCCGGATATTTTGCAGGCTTTGGCCGAGGTGGAGATGCACGCCATTCAAACGTCCGGCAACTGCATCCGCAATGTCACGGCTGATCATTTTTCCGGCGCGGCAGCGGATGAGATCGAGGATCCACGCCCCACCGCCGAGCTGATCCGCCAGTGGTCCACCGCGCATCCCGAATATTGCTATCTGCCGCGCAAGTTCAAAGTGGCGGTCACCGGCTCCTCCAATGACCGCGCTGCGGTTCTGCTGCATGACATCGGCCTGCGGATTGTGCGCAACGAGGCGGGCGAGATCGGCTATAGCGTGATTGCCGGCGGCGGTCTGGGCCGCACGCCGATGGTGGGCAAGGTGGTGCGCGACTTCCTGCCGCGCGAAGACCTGCTGGCCTATCTCGCCGCGATTTTAAGCGTCTATAACCGCTATGGCCGCCGCGACAATAAATATAAGGCCCGCATCAAAATTCTGGTGCATGAAACCGGCCTAGAGGAAATCAAAGCCGATATTGAGGCCGAATTTGCCGCCCTCGACCGTTCCGGCACCAATGCTGACCCGGAAGAATTTGCCCGCATTGCCGCCTATTTTGCCCCGCCGGAATTTGACGCAGCGGCAGGAACCTCGATTTTCGAGGCGGAAAAGGCGCGTAACCCTGAATTTGCGCGCTTTGCCTCAACCAACTTGGCGACACATAAGGCCAAGGGCTATACAATCGTCACGGTTTCCACCAAGCCGGTCGGCGGCGTGCCCGGTGACGTGACCTCGGCACAGATGCGGGTTCTGGCCGATGCTGCTGACCTTTATAGTTCAGGCGAATTGCGCATCAGCCATGAGCAGAATGTCATTCTGCCGCATGTGAGGCTGGATGATGTCTTTGCGCTCTGGCAGTTGCTGCAAACGGCAGGCCTTGCCACCGCCAATGCCGGTTTGATCACCGATATTATCGCCTGCCCGGGCATGGATTATTGCTCGCTGGCCACCGCCCGCGCCATTCCCATTGCGCAGGATATTTCAAAGGTGTTTGCCGACCCTGAACGGCAGAAGCTGATCGGCAAGCTGGGAATTAAAATTTCCGGCTGCATTAATGCCTGCGGTCATCACCATATCGCCGCCATTGGTATTCTGGGGCTGGAAAAGTCTGGCCGCGAGTCCTATCAGATCACGCTGGGCGGCGACCCCACCTTCTCGGCCTCGATCGGCGAGCGGCTGGGCCCCGGCCTTGAGGCGCATGAAGTGCCGCAGGTGATTGAGCATCTCGTCGAGATTTACCTTGCCGAGCGGCAGGGCGACGAGGCCTTTATCGACACCTATCGCCGCATTGGTCAGGCGAAGTTCAAACCGGCTCTGGAACGCGAGGTGGAAGATGGTTCTCATCTCTGAAGGCTATTTTTCTGAAAACTGCTGGAGCCTGCTGGGCGACGGCGAGGCATGGCCCTTTGAGCAGGATGTGATTGTACCGCTCGCCCGCGTCCATGAGGGGGCCAATGTGCTGCGCAAGGGGCGTCTGGGGCTGCTGTTGCCCAACACAACCGAAGTGGCGGATGTCGTGCCCTATTTTGACCAGGTGGCGCTGCTGGCGGTGCAGTTTCCGGCCTTTTCCGACGGGCGCGGCTTTTCGCTGGCGCGCCAGCTGCGCCGGGCCGGCTTCAAAAAAGAACTGCGGGCATTTGGCCCGCTGCTGCCCGACCAATATGCCTCGGCGCTGGCCTGCGGCTTCAACACCATCGAAATTCCGGATGACCGCGCCCTGCGGATGCCGCAGGCGCAATGGCGCGCCGCCTATCAGGCCCGCGATGTCGCCTATCAGCGCGGCTATGCCCATGCGGGTTCGATTCTGGATCGCCGGAGGGCGGCAAAATGAGCCTCAATGCCCAGCTCGCCGCGCTCTCATTGCCAGAACGCCTCATGCTCATCGCGCAGCAGCAGGGGCCGCTGGTGTTCACCACCAGTTTCGGCATTGAGGATCAGCTTCTCACCCATCACATCGCCACGCAAAACCTGAATATCCAGCTTGTGACACTCGACACGGGCAGAATGTTTACCCAGACCTATGATGTCTGGCAGGCCACCGAGGAGCGCTATGCCCGCCGCATCAGGGCCTTTTATCCGCAGGCGGACACCTTGCAGGAATTAATTGCCGATCAGGGCATCAATGGCTTTTATCTGGCCGTGGACTGCCGCAAGGCCTGCTGCCATGTGCGCAAGGTGGAGCCGCTCGTGCGCGCGCTGACTGGGGCGAAGGGCTGGATCACCGGCCTTCGCGGTGGGCAATCCGCCAACCGCGACCATCTGGTTTTTGCCGAGGACGATTCAGGACGCGGCCTCATCAAATATAATCCGCTGGCCGATTATACACGCCCGCAGGTTGTGGCCGAGGTGAAGGCTTTGAGTGTGCCTTACAACGTGCTGCATGATCAGGGATTTCTCTCCATTGGCTGCGCGCCCTGCACACGGGCCATCGCGCCCGGCGAGCCGGAACGCGCGGGCCGCTGGTGGTGGGAAGACGAAGCCAAGAAGGAATGCGGGCTGCATGTGTCCGAAGACGGAACACTCACCCGCGCAACAGAGACTGAAAAATGAACGCTGCCATTCGTGCGGAATATGACCGCACCTTAAGCCATCTGGATCGTCTGGAAGCCGAGAGCATCCATATCATGCGGGAGGTGATCGCCGAATGCGACAATCCCGTGATGCTCTATTCCATCGGCAAGGATTCTGCCGTGATGCTGCATCTGGCGATTAAAGCCTTTGCACCCGGCAAACTGCCGTTTCCGCTGCTTCATGTTGATACAACCTGGAAATTCCGGGAGATGATCCAGTTCCGTGACCAGCGGGTCAAGGAGCTGGGGCTGGACCTGATTGTTCATATCAACCCCGAAGCACGGGCGCAGGGCATCAACCCTTTCACCCATGGCTCGCGCGTCCACACCGACATGTGGAAAACCGAAGGGCTGAAACAGGCGCTGGACAAATATAAATTTGACGCGGCCTTTGGCGGTGCGCGGCGCGACGAGGAAAAATCCCGCGCGAAAGAGCGCATCTTCTCCTTCCGCACCGCGCAGCACCGCTGGGACCCGAAAAACCAGCGCCCGGAATTCTGGCACCTGTACAACACCCGCAAAGCACCCGGCGAGAGTTTGCGTGTCTTTCCGCTGTCCAACTGGACGGAAGGCGATGTCTGGGACTATATCGCCCGCGAAAATATCCCGATTGTGCCGCTTTATTATGCCAAAGAACGTCCCGTGGTGCAGCGCGACGGCACGATGATCATGGTGGATGATGAACGTATGCCCCTGAATCCGGGCGAAACACCGGAAATGCGCATGGTGCGCTTTCGCACGCTGGGCTGTTATCCGCTGACCGGCGCGATTGAGTCAACCGCCGCCACCCTGCCCGACATCATCAAGGAAATGCGCGAAAGCCACACCTCCGAGCGTCAGGGCCGCGTGATTGATCAGGATGGTTCCGCCTCGATGGAACAGAAAAAGCAAGAGGGATATTTCTGATGCTGGCCGTGAACGATTCTCTCCTTGCGGCGCCTGAGAAAACCCTGCTGCGCTTCATCACCTGCGGCTCTGTCGATGATGGCAAATCCACGCTGATCGGCCGGATGCTCTATGAGGCCAAAATGGTGCCGGATGATATTCTCTCCGGCCTGACCAATGATTCGAAAAAACACGGCACACAGGGCGCGAACCTTGATTTCGCCCTGCTGGTGGACGGGCTGGAGGCCGAGCGGGAACAGGGCATCACCATTGATGTGGCCTATCGCTATTTTGCCACGCCGCGCCGCAAGTTCATTGTGGCGGATACGCCGGGCCATGAGCAATATACCCGCAATATGGCCACCGGCGCCTCAACCGCAGACCTTGCCATTCTGCTGGTGGATGCGCGCAAGGGCATTTTGCCACAAACCCGCCGCCACAGCCATATTGTCTCGATGCTGGGCGTGAAAAACATCGTTGTCGCCGTCAATAAAATGGATTTGATGGACTATTCGGCGGATGTTTACAGCAAAATCGAGACGGATTACCGTGAATTTGCGGCGAACCTCGGGTTTGATGCCATAGTCTGCATTCCGGTGGCGGCCAAGGATGGCGACAATATTTTAGAGCCCAGCGCCCATATGGGCTGGTATCAGGGCCCGTCGCTTCTCACCTATCTCGAAACAGTCGAGATAGAGGACCATCTGCGCGATGCCGCCTTCCGGCTGCCGGTGCAATGGGTCAACCGGCCTTCGCATGATTTCCGTGGCTTTTCCGGCCTGATCGCCGGTGGACGCGTGTTCCCCGGCGACCGCGTGCGCATTCTGCCCTCCAACCGTGACACCAAGGTGGCGCGCGTGATTGTCGGCGACAAAGACGCCGCCCTGGGCGTGGCCGGCCAGTCGGTCACACTCACACTTACCGATGAGGTCGATGCCTCGCGCGGTGATGTCATCACCCTCACCAGCCAGCCGGCGATGGTGGCGGATGTGCTCACCGCCAAGCTGCTGTGGGTTTCGCCCACGGCGATGGTGCCGGAAAAGTCCTATCTCATCAAGCTCGGCACCCGCACATCTCTCGCCACGCCGGGGGCCAAAATCGCCAAAATCAATATCGGCACCGGCCTTGTCGAAGACACGACTTCGGCGCTGGAGCTGAATGAAATCGGCACATTGGAGCTGACCCTCGACCGCGCCATTGTCTGCGATACCTATGCGGCCAACCGTGAGCTGGGCGGCTTTATTCTGATCGACCGCCTGACCAATGACACGATTGCGATGGGGCTGATTGAAAAGGCCCATATCAGCAGCGCATTACCGGTGAATGCCGACACAGGCTATGACAGCATGGATGGAACCCTGCCTCCGGCGGAGGTTGTTCCGGCTGTTCCGGCAAAAGCCAGACCCTATACGGATGTGATCAAACCGCGCCTGACCGGCAGTCTGATCACCTTCGCGGCGGCCTTTATCATCACCAGCCGGATGGATGTGGCCCTGAGCATAGCGGCGGTGGAATGTGTGGCCAAACTGGGACTGATGTTCAGCAAGCGGTAGCCCCCACGTTTCCCGGCCCCGCGCAGAGTGATTCAGAGTGAGGAAGGCGGATTGCGTTTCGTCTCCTCAACGGTTTTGTTAAAAGGCGCGTAGTCCAGCGTCACCACGCCATTGCTGTCGGTGGTGAGAATATCGGCATAGACCCGCCCCCAGAGAAGGGTGCGGGCGGTATAGGTGGTGCGGGCGCGCAATTCCTGCGCTGAGGTTTCATCCACACCTTTCACGGTCAGAATAAACTGCACATCCTCGCGGATCAGGTCCTCAGCTGTTTTGCCATAGAGCAGGCTATTTTCATTGATCGGATGAAACAGCGTCCAGGACAGCATAAAGCTCGGATTTTCATGGCGGGTGAGCGGCAGCCGGTGAAAGCGGCGAAACCTCTGCCCCTCGGCACTATATTCAAACACCAGCACCCATAAAACCGCCGTGGCATCCGAAATGGAATTGTGCCGCGCATTGGCCAGCCGGATCATCAGTGTGGGCGTGCCATTATAATTGGCCACAACCGGATTTTGCGCAAAAATCAGCCGCGCCCGCGGGCGGGAGAAGCGCGCGAAAATCAGCCCCGTCAATGCCGCAGTCTGGAACATGGCGGTAAAGCCTTCCAACGAGGCGATAATATGGCCATAGGAGCTCTGCGGGTGCATGTCGCCATAGCCGATGGTGATGGAGGTTTCGATCGAAAAAAAGAAATAGCCGAGAAAATCACCGGCCCGCACATTGGCAACCGGGTCATGCCCCAGCCAGAACAACAGGGCAAAGATCAGATTATTGGCCAGAAAGACCGTGACGGTTCCCAGCACAAAGGTCGGAAAACCAACCGTCATCGCCTGATGATATACATCAAACCACAGGCCGTCGCTCTGGCCAATAGCGATGATATGCCGCTCCCCAATGCGCATATGGCGGCGGCGCTCGCGTTTGAAAGTCATCATCGGAACGGCGGCTCGTCAAAGGCGCGCAATTTGCGCGAATGGAGGGTGTCTTTGCGCCCACGCAGCAGCTCAAGCGCGCAGAGGCCGATTTCAAGATGCTGCGCCACAGCCCGCTCATAAAAGGCATTGGCCATGCCCGGCAGTTTGATCTCGCCATGCAGCGGCTTGTCGGATATGCAGAGCAGCGTGCCATAGGGCACACGCAGCCGGAAGCCCTGCGTGGCAATGGTGCCCGACTCCATATCCACGGCAATGGCGCGAGACAGATTAATGCGCTTGCGCTCCTGTGTCCAGCGCAGCTCCCAGTTGCGGTCATCATTGGTGACCACGGTGCCGGTGCGCAGGCGCTGCTTTAAAGCCTCGCCCTTTTCGCCGGTGACCAGCGCGGCGGCTTCCTGCAACGCCACCTGAATTTCCGCCAGCGCCGGAATCGGCATGTCGGTCGGCACCAGATGGTCAAGGATGCGGTCTTGCCGCAAATAGCCATGCGCCAGCACATAGTCCCCAATATGCTGACTTTGCCGCAACCCGCCGCAATGCCCCACCATCAGCCAGCAGTGGGGCCGCAGCACCGCCAGATGGTCGGTCATGTTTTTGGCATTGGACGGGCCCACACCAATATTGACCAAAGTCACACCCTGCCCGTCCTTGGTGGTGACATGATAGGCCGGCATTTGAAACCGGTGCCATGGATTTTTCTGGATGAGGTTCTCAACCTCCGCCTCGTCCATATCCGCAGTGAGGATCAGGTCGCCCGGCAGAACAAGCGTGTCAAACCGCCCGCGCGCGCGGATCTGCGCAAGCCCCCAGCGGATAAACTGATCCACATAGCGATGATAATTGGTGAGCATGATCCAGGGCTGGCAATAACGCCAGTTGCTGCCGGTATAATGCACAATGCGGCGCAGCGAATAATCGACGCGGGCGGCATCAAACAGGCTCAAAGGGCGCGGACGGTTGCCGGTCTGCTCCCATGCGCCGTCGGCAATTTCATCCCCCACTTCCGAAAGATGCGGCACCGGAAAAAACCGGGCAAGTTCCGCCGCTGAAATATTGGGGTCACCCAGCTCATTGCCCTTTTCCAGCACATAAGGGTATGGAATTTCTGTTGCGCTGATGCCAACCTCAAGTATCGCGCCAAATTCATTGACCAGCGGGCGCAGCTGTTCCAGCAGATAAGAGCGGAAGGCCTGCGGATGGGCGATGCTGGTGGCATAAACACCGGCATGGGCAAATTTGGCAAAGGCGCGACGGCTGGAGGGTTGCACGCCTTTCGGCTCATAGGTGACACGCAATTCCGGATAGCGGAAATGCTGGCGCTCCAGCGGGCTGGGGGTCTCACCGCTTTTGAAAAAGCGGTTCAGGCCATCACGCTGGGCACTCACCGCCTGCGCATGCAGCGCCTCCAGCCTGTCAACGGCCTGTTCCGGTGTCAGATTTTCTGCAAGTGCTGTCCAGTTCTGATGAGTCATCTGTCTGCCCATTGTTTGATTCGTTTAAAATGCGCGAGAAGCGTGACAAGGTAAAGGCGGGAGGTTGCGCCTGCCAGATTTATCTGCACATGCCTGTATTTGGGTTATGATTGAAAATTCTTACGGACAGGCGTATATGAAAACTATGAATATAATCCGATTTAAATTCTCGCCCAAAAAAGCCTATGCTGCTTTACACTGGATGGTGAATGAGCATCCGGGTATTGATCTTCATGGTGCGCTTAAAGCGTGTTATTTTGCGGATAAAGATCATTTGAATGCGCATCAGCGCCCTATATTTGGGGCAACATATCGTGCCATGCGATTTGGGCCTGTGCCGGTGGAAATTTACGAGCTGGCCAAAGGTGATCCTTTGTGGCTTGCAGAGCTGGGCATGGACAGGCTTCCTTGGCGGCTGGATGGTTTTCGTCTTGTGCGTTCTGACAATAGCGTTGCAGAGGTCGATCGTTCTGCTTTATCTGAAACCGACCAGACGATATTTTCCAGCGCTCTGGCCCGCTCCGTAAAGATGAATTTTAATGAAAGAACAGCGGCCACACATGGACGGGACTGGCAAGCGGCTGAGCTTGGCTGGATGCGTTATGAAGATATGATTGACGACACCGCGCATAAGGCTGAAACCTTGGATTATCTTTATGAAAACGCTCGGTTTATGCGCTTGTAATGATTCAGCTGCTTGATGTCATCCTCATTTTTGATGATACATTGCGTGAACCGCACCCTAAAATGGTGGTGTGTTTAAATGCGCTGGATGGATGGTATTTCCGCATTAATTCGCGTTCGACATTGCGGCCCTGTGTGAAGCTGGAAAAAAATCCGCATCACATGTTTCTGGATCATGACAGTTATCTGCACTGCGATATTCTTGAACTTGATGATTATGTCATTGAACAATCACTCAGACGTCACGCAGGCATTATTGGGACTATACACAGCAGCCTAAAACCAGACATTATTTCCAAAACATTTTCTTCTGCTGTTATAAGCTCTGAAGATAAACACATAATTCGCAACATGCTGTCCTAAAAATAAAGGCTTTATGTGGTTAAAAGCGTTAAAACAATCCATGCCCTGAAGTCTGGTGTTTATATTTTGGCGCTCGGCATGAGCCTGTGCATATTGGCCCCTGCCCTTCGGGCGCAGGAGAAAGGCACGCTGGAGCCGCAGCCCTTGCCGCCTCTCACCCATCCGGATGACCCCTCGCTGCCCGCCAAAGAGCTGTTTGGCCGGGTTGAGGCGCCCACCTCGCTCACCGCCCGCGCCATCGGCTTTTATTCACGCGGCTGTCTGGCTGGAGCGCAGGCCCTGCCGGTCAACGGCCCGACATGGCAGGTGATGCGCCTGTCACGCAACCGCAACTGGGCGCACCCCAATCTGATCGCCTTTCTGGAGACATTCGCGGCGCAGGTGCCGCATGTCTCGCACTGGCCCGGCATTCTGGTGGGCGACATCTCACAGCCGCGTGGCGGGCCCATGCGCACCGGCCATGCCTCGCACCAGATCGGGCTGGATGCCGATATCTGGCTGACCCCCATGCCCACGCATGTTCTCTCGCGCCTTGAGCGTGAGGATATGTCTGCCGCCAATATGGTGGCGGCGGATCGGCTGAGCGTGAATGAAAAC
>Ga0208617_1000047_pt1 | contig 52053 bp, 51 predicted proteins | sample CryBogCBE06Nov07_FD_184581 | JGI IMG/M metagenome (GOLD analysis project Ga0208617, IMG submission 184581) | Freshwater microbial communities from Crystal Bog, Wisconsin, USA - CBE06Nov07 (SPAdes) (version 2) | ecosystem: Environmental > Aquatic > Freshwater > Lake | place: Crystal Bog...
TGGCACGCTCGACTACTTCGCGCTACGTGATGACAAGCAGTTCTTCTTCACTCGCGACTCCGTCGTTGCCTACGCCGTCTTCGGTGGGATCTGCATCGCCTCACCTGATCCCATTGGGCCGGTCGCTGAGCGCAACGAAGTCCTCCAGGAGTTCTTCACCTTCGCCGACGCGCGCGGCTGGGGTGTTGGTGTCGTCGGCGCAGCAGAGGAGTGGCTCCCGCTCTACCTCTCGGCCGGAATGCGGTCGATCTACATCGGTGACGAGGCCGTCGTTGACATCCAGCGGTTCTCCTTGTCGGGCAACAAGATGAAGGGGCTCCGCCAAGCAGCGAGCCGGGTAGCGCGAGATGGCTACACCGCACACTTCATCAATCCCGCCACGTGCCGTTCCGACGAGATCGACGAACTCGTCCCCCTCGTGACTGCCAACCGCAAGGGCGCTGAGGAGAAGGGCTTCTCGATGATGCTCGGGCGCATGTTCCACCCTGACGACAGTGATCTCCTGCTGACCGTCGTGCGTGACGAGCACGGACGAGCCGTCGCCATGTGTCAGTTCGTTCCCTCGGCAGCGATCAACGGCTACTCCCTCGACCTCATGCGCCGCGATCTCGGCAACCATCCAAATGGGCTCCTCGACTTCGCCCTCTGCGCCACGATTGAGGAGTTGAAGGCTCGAGGGGCATCGGGACTCTCGCTCAACTTCGCCGTGCTTCGATCAGCGCTCGCCGCTGACGGACAGATCAGCTTGGCCCAACGCGTCGAGCGGTGGACACTGCTCCGCCTCTCTGGGTACCTCCAGATTGAGTCGCTGTGGAAGTTCAACGATAAGTACCAGCCAACCTGGCAGCCCCGCTACATCGTCTACGACTCCCCCGAGCTGTTCCTGCCCAGCGTCATCTCGTTCCTCCGTGCTGAATCGGTCTCCGACGTCCCCGTCCTCGGCCGGCTCTTCTCCTCGAAGAAGCGCTCGAGCGCCGTCGTCATCGGCTCCGGCGGAGCCATGATCGACGCAGACCTAGTACCCGAGGGCCACGAACCGATCTGAGATCGCTCGAGCGAATCGGTCTTCAGCTCCGGTCGTGAAGCCGAAGAAGAGGCCAGGTTCGACGAGCTCAAGCTCAACCACCAACGGGCCGGTTGGCCCAGGCAGGAGATCGACGCGGGCGTACAGCGGCGTGGGCGTCAACCACGACACGATGCGTTGCGCGAGATCGAACTCGGCCGTCGTTGGTTCGTGCGGCGTGATGCGTTCGGCGAAGGCCAGTCCGGTCGGATCGAGTTCGCTGCCCGGACCAGCGAGCAGCATTGCCCCCTTGGTGATGGAGTGGCTGAAGGCGCCGTTGAAGAAGATCATGGCCGTCTCCCCCTCGGTATCAACGGCGTCGATGTAGGGCTGGGTGAGGACGGTGAGGCCCTTGGCCTGGAGCTTCGCTGCGTGGCGCAGTGCCGCTTCGTGCTCGTCCACCTCGAAGCGATGGGCGCCACGCGAGCCCGACCCAACGGTGGGCTTCAGCACGCAGCGACCTCGTGGCAACTCCACTGCGGTTCCCGGCGGGGCGAAGTGACTCGTCGGGATCGGGAAACCCGCTGCGGCGAGGTCGCGGAGGTAGACCTTGTCGGTGTTCCACCGAATAGTCGCCGGATCGTTGAGGACCTGCGGGAGTGCGTCGACGAACGAGCAGAACTGCTCACGCCGCGGTACGTAGTCCCAACAGGTTCGAATCACCGTCAGGTCAGCATCAGCGAAGGGCGCTTCGGGGTCATCCCAGACCATGGGGGTCGCCGTCAGACCGAGTGCTTCGAGGGCAGGCACGAGGTGCACCGCATCAGGATCGAGCTGGGGCAAGTGCGCGCAGGTCGCTAGTGCGAGGGTGGGAGCCACTAGGGAAGGAGGTGGGCTACCGCAGTACGACCGAAGTCGAGTAACGCTGCAGGGAAAATGCCGAAGAAGATCGTCACCACGACGCTCAGCCCAATGGCGAACGCAGCCGGACCATCGGTCAGCGAGTCGTCGTAGCCGAGATCAACGGTTGCGATGTCCTCGGTCCGATACAGCGTCGCCACGAGACGCAGGTACGCGAAGACCGCAACTGCCGCAGACGCCATCGCGATGATGGCGAGCGGGATCGATCCGTGACCAACGACCGCTTCGATGACGGAGAACTTGGCGATAAACCCTGTGGTGAACGGCACTCCCGCCTGGGCGAGCAGCAAGATGGCCATGGCGGCACCGATGGCGGGGTGTCGGTGTGCGAGTCCCGACAGACGATTGATACCGGCGTCGTCGTCACGAGGCCCGGCGAGCATGGTCACAATCCCAAAGGTGGCCAGTGCGGTCACCGAGTAGGTGAAGAGGTAGAAGAGGTCTGCCGAGATCCCCGCCGAAGTCGCGGCCACGATGCCGACCAACAAGAAGCCGGCGTGGTTGATGGACGAGTAAGCCAACATGCGCTTGGCATCTCGCTGAACCACCATCAGCACCGCGCCGCCGATCAAAGTGGCAACGGCCACCGAGTAGACGACGGGGGTCCAGTTGGTCGACAGCTGCGACATCGCCGTGAGGAGCACCCGCAGCAAGGCCGCGAACCCACCGACCTTGGCCGCAGCCGCCATGAACCCGGTCACCGGGGTCGGCGCACCTTCGTAGACATCAGGGGTCCACAGGTGGAACGGCACCGCGGCCACCTTGAAGAAGAAGCCCACGAGCAACAGACCGAGTCCAGCGAGCAAGAGCCCGGGCTTCGCGGCAACGCCTTCGCCCAAGGTGCGGGTGATGACCTGCAGGTTGGTCGAGCCCGTTGCTCCGTAGGTGAAGGCGATGCCGAACAAGAAGATCGCCGAGGAGAAGCCACCGAGGATGAAGTACTTGAGCGCTGCCTCTTCGGACTTGGCGCTGCGACGGTTGAGTGCTGCGAGCACGTAGAGCGCAATCGACAGAATCTCGAGACCGAGGAAGAGCACGACGAGGTCGTTGGCCGCTGCCATGATGATGGCGCCGCTCGCCGAAGTGAGTGCCAAGACGTGGTACGCCGGGGCATCGATCTGCATCCGGCGGAGGTAGCCGTGGCTGAGGAGCGATGCGAGGATCACCACCACGGACACCGTGACCGCAATGGCTGCACTGAAGCCATCAACGGCAATCGCGGAGGCCACGGTTGATGAGGGCCCCGCACCGTTGACGTGCCCGTACTCAGCGAGTGCGCTGATGAGGGCGCCGAATCCAATGAGGACGCTGTAGCCGGTCACCGTTCCGGCAGCGAGTGGACGGCGGCTGAGTGCCGAGAGCACCATGAGGGCCACGCCACCGAGCAGCAAGAACAAGATGGGTGCCAAGGCTGCGTAGGACACAGCAGGCAGAGCGAGATGGTTCATCGGGCACCGCCAACGGGTGAGGTGAAGGTCACATGATGGGTCTGTATCGCTGTGGCCGGGGCAGCAGCGGTGATTCCGGCGAGCTCACGGTGCACCGACGGTTCGATGCGGTCGAGCATGAACTTCGGGTAGACACCGAGGAGCACGATCAAGACGAGGAGCGGCGCAATTGTGAGGCGCTCCTTGGTCGTGAGGTCGCTCATCTTCTCGGTCTCGGCATCGGCCTTGCCGTGGAAGACCTGCTGGTAGTTCCACAGGAGATACATCGCGGCAACGACGACGCCAGTCGTCGCAACGACTGCCCACCAGCGATGTGTGGTGAAGGTTCCGATGAGCACGAGGAACTCGCCGACGAAGCCGTTGAGCCCTGGGAGGCCGATGGAGGCGAGCATGGTCACGGTGAAGACTCCAGCGAGCACCGGGACGGGGCCCTGGAGACCCTTCAGCACCGCAGTGTCGAAACTGCCACGACGTTGGGCAATCCATCCAATGAGCATGAAGAACGCTGCGGTGATGATGCCGTGGTTGACCATCATCGTGACGGCTCCGGTCAGTCCCTGTGGGCTGAACGAGAAGGTTCCCAAGATGATGAACCCAACTTGCGCGAGGGAAGAGTACGCAATCAGCCGCTTCATGTCGTGCTGACCAGAGGCCGTGATCGCGCCGTAGAGCACGCCAATGGCAGCCAAGGTGAGCACCAGGGGCGCCAACGTCTTCGAGGCGTGAGGGAAGAGCGTCAGGTTGAACCGCAAGATGCCGTAGGTGCCGAGCTTGGCCAGAATTGCTGAGAGCACCATCGAACCACCCTCAGGGGCTTCGCGATAGGTCGTTGGGGACCAAGTGTGGAGCGGGAAGATCGGCGCCTTCACCCCGAAGGCGACGAGGAAGGCGAGGCTCAACCACACCGCCAGACCCGACGACAGCGTCGTGTGCTGGAGCGCCGCCAAGGAGAACGTCAACACCCCGGTTTGGTTCTGGTGCTGGAACGCCAGCACCAAGATCCCGACCAACAAGAAGGCTGACCCGAGGAAGGTCATGACGAAGAACTTCGTCGCTGCGTAGGCACGCCGTTCGTGGCCGTACTTCACAATGAGGAAGTACGACGGCACGAGCGTCAATTCGAACGCGAAGAAGAACAGCATGAGATCAAGGCTCACGAAGCTGGCAATGGACGCCCCTTGGAGCAGCAACAACCACGCCAAGTAGCCCGTGGCCTTCTCCCCGACGGAGGTCCCGAGGATCACAATAGGCACGATCAGTGCGGTCAAGAGCACGAGGAACAGTGAGATGCCATCGACACCGAGGCTGAATGAGATGCCGAGGGGGGCCATCCACGTATGGGTGCTTGCGAACTGGAACGTGCCGTCGTGGGTCTTGAAGGCCACCAAGAGCGCCAGCGCGAAGATCAGCTCGACCGCCGTTGCTGCCAGGGCGAGGAACCGTGCACCCTGCGGTGCGCGCAGCCCGACGAGGCCAACGAGGCCTGCGCCGAACAGCGGGATGCACAAGAGCACCACGAGATAGGGGAACGTATGCATCAGCCAACCACCACCAAGAACGAGACGAGGATGACGAGGAGACCGAAGATGATCCCGACGCCGTAGGAGCGGACTTGACCGTTGTGCACCTTACGGAGCCGGGTCGCGAGACCCCCAACTGCTGCTGCAGTGCCGTCAACTGCGCCATCGAGCACGAGCGGGTCGACGACCTCGGCCGTGAAGTTGGCCAGCGCAGTTGCCGGTCGACCGATGATCGTGTCGTAGAAGTTGTCCCAGTACCAGACCTTGGCCAAAAACGCGGGCGTGAGTTCGGGACGCTCGCTGCGACCGCGCCAGAGCACCCAGGCAATGGAGAGGCCGAGTACGGCGACGAAGGCGTCGGCGCCAGCCAAGAGGAACTGCTTGGTCACCGAGTCGGCTGGGACGACGAGCGACGAACCGAAGACGGGGCTGAGGAATGCTTCGAGTCCGAAGCCATGGACCCACGGGAGGTTGAGCAGCCCGCCGAAGATCGAGCAGAACGCCAAGATGACGAGCGGGAGTCGCATCGTCCACGGTGACTCGTGGGGGTGGGCAACAGCGGCTTCGCCGTTCGGTCCGGTCTCGGTGAACCGAGCAGCACCGGTGAAGGTCAGGTAGAAGAGGCGGCTCATGTAGTAGGCGGTGAGCAGCGCGGTGAAGAGACCACCAGCCCACAGCCACGGTGACTTCCCGAAGACCGCGTCGAGGACCGACCCCTTGGCCCAGAAACCAGCGAAGGGAGGAACGCCGACGATGGCCAGCCAACCGAAGAGGAAGGTGCCGTAGGTCCACGGGAGGTACTTGCGCAGCCCTCCCATGCGTCCCATTTCCTGCTCGCCATCGAGCGCGTGGATCACCGATCCGGAACCGAGGAAGAGCAGCGCCTTGAAGAAGGCATGCGCCACCATCAAGAACATCGCCGCCACGTAGTCGCCGGTACCAACCGCCAGCACCATGTAGCCGATCTGGGAGACCGTGGAGAAGGCCAGACCCTTCTTGATGTCGGACTGCGAGGTCGCGATCGTTGCCGCCACAAAGGCAGTCGCCAACCCAATGCCGCAGATCACCCATTGGCCGGTCGGGCTCGCCGAGACCACCACGTGCATCCGACAGAGGAGGTAGACGCCTGCGGTGACCATCGTGGCGGCGTGGATGAGGGCCGAGACGGGAGTCGGGCCTTCCATAGCATCAGGGAGCCAGTTGAACAGCGGGATCTGCGCCGACTTTCCCGCTGCAGCGAACAGCAGTGCCAGCACAGCCATGGTGAGCGTGAGGCTGCTCATGTGGGCGGTCATCTTGGCGTAGGTCAAGGTGTGCTCGTTGAAGAAGATCACGAACATCGCCAGCAAGAACCCAACGTCAGCGACGCGGTTGTAGATGAACGCCTTCTTGCCGGCAGACGCTGCGCTGTCCTTCTGGAAGTAGTAGCTGACGAGCCAGTACGAGCACACACCCACGCCTTCCCAACCGGTGAAGGTCAGGAGCATGTTGCCGCCGAGCACGAGGATCAGCATCGACGCCACGAAGAGGTTCAGGTAGATGAAGAACTTCGTGAAGTCCTTCTCTCCATGCATGTAGCCAATGGAGTAGAGGTGGATGAGGGTCGAGATTCCCGTCACGAAGAGACACATCGTGATCGACAGCGGATCGACGGTGAGATCCATGTTGGCGTGCAGCGCTCCGACGTTGATCCAGTCGAAGAGGTGTTGGGTCACCGCATGCGACGGCCCACCGCTGTGGGAGCCGAGCAGCGTGATGAAGACGCCGACGGTCGTGAGGAACGACAGCCCAACTGCAGCGGTTCCAATCCAGCCAGCGAGCGGCTCACGGACGCGTCGTGACATCGCGATGAGCGAAACGCCACCGAGGAGCGGGAAGGCGATGATCAGGAAAATGAGGTGATTCACGTCAGCCGCCCATCTCGGAGAGCTCGTCAGCAACAGCACTGTGGCGACGTCGGAAGATCGCCACGACGATGCCGAGTCCGACCACAACTTCTGCAGCAGCCACGACGAGGACGAAGAACACCGTCGTCTCGCCGCCAACGTCGTTGAGCGATCGAGCGAACGCCACGAGCGCCAAGTTTGCGGCGTTGAGCATCAGCTCAACACACATGAACATCACGAGCACATTGCGACGAACGAGGACCCCAAAGGCCCCAATGCCGAACAGCAGCGTCGCCAAGATGATGAACCACGACAGCGGGATACTCATGCCAACTCCTCCACCTGGGACTCGGCGACGTGGTCGTCAGGGTTGTTGCGTCGAGCGAGCACCACGGCACCAACCACGGCGATGATGAGGAGCCCGGCAGTCGCTTCGAAAGCGAAGAGGTAGGTCGTGAAGACCGATCGTCCGAGATCAGCCACGTTGCCTGCTCCGCCGTGGAGCATGCCGGTTTGGGTTGCCGGACCAACTTCGAAGTGGCCAACGAGACCGAGGGCCACGATGGAGGCCATCAAGGCGGTGATCAGCACCGCTGCGAGGGGGCGTTGCCCAACAATGGGTTCGACAGCGAGGTCCTCCTCGCGGTCCACACCGAGGAACATGATGACGAAGAGGAACAGCACGACGATGGCGCCGGCGTAGACGATGATCTGCACCGCGGCCAAGAAGTCAGCCTGGAGCTCGATGAAGAGCACCGCGATCCCGAACAAGGTCATCACCAGGCTGAGGGCGGCGTGAACAGGGTTCTTCACCGTCAGAATCGAGACGGCGCCAACGAGGCACAACAGCGCGCCGAGGAGGAAGACCAAGAGGTCGGGAATCGCCACGGTGGCGAGGAGCGACATCATGACTTCGCTGCCTTTCGCGCCGCCTTCTTCGCTGCGAACCGGTTCTTCGTGTCGAGCAACCGCTGCTTGTTGAACTGGGTCTGCTTCTTGGCTCGAGCGATACGACCGTTCATCCCTCGGTGCTCGATGTCGATGTCTTCAGGCAGGAGGTGGCCAGGGAGGAGGTCTCGCAGCAACTTCGATCCTGTGGCGGCATCGTCACGGTTCTCGCTCTGTCCACCCTCGCCGACGCGCACGCCGTAGCCGAGCTCGCCAGACCACTGGGGAATACCTTCGTAGGCAGCATTGCCTGCAGGAGCCGTAGCCCGCATCCACCCCGACGTCATCTCGTCGTCGCCAGGGCGCCAGTCTTCCCACGGCATCTTCTGTGGACGGCCTTCGTCGTCGACGACGAGTTCGGTCTTCGTGTAGATCGCGTCGGATCGGTTCGTGAAGGAGAACTCGAACATCTTCGAATCGGTGATGGCCTCCGTCGGGCAGGCTTCGACGCACATCATGCAGTTGATGCAGCGCAGGTAGTTGATCTCGTAGACGAAGCCGTATCGCTCACCAGGAGAGACCGGGTGGTCTGGTGGATTGTCGAGTCCACGGACGTAGATGCACTTCGCCGGGCACACACCAGCACAGAGCTCACAGCCAATGCACTTCTCCATGCCGTCCTCGTACCGGTTGAGGACGTGGCGGCCGTGTTGGCGGGGCTGCTTCGGCTTCTTCTCGTCGGGGTACTGGAACGTCACTCGTGGTCGAGTGAGGTGTCGGATCGTTAGGTTGAAGCCCCCGAAGAACGAGAGGTCTTCACGCAGGTCAGCGAGGAATCCCACTACGCCTCCACCTCCTCATCACTGTCTGCATCCTCATCGGATTCGTCCATTTCCCAGTCCTCATCACCATCGGTGATGTGGCGAAGTTCCCATCCCGGAAGCGGTCGCTGCCCAATGGTGGGCAGGACGGCGTCGTCGGCCAACTCGCGCTCAGCACCGAGCTCGAAGGCCCAGGTGAGGCCCGACCACCCGAGCACGACTGCCGCCAAGGCAACGAGGGCCCAGCGCCACGAAATGATGGCAGCGGCGACGAGGAGCATCCACGCCAACGACAGGGGGATCAACTTCTTCCACCCGAGATCCATCAACTGGTCGTAGCGCATGCGGGGCAGCGCCGCTCGGAACCAGATGTACATGAAGCAGAAGGCCACGACCTTGGCCGTGAACCACAGAATCGGGAACACCCACCGCAGGTGCGGAATGTTCGGAATGGGTCCAGCAGGACCGCCGAAGAACAACGTCACCATCACCGCAGACATCGTGATGGTGTTCATGAACTCGGCCAAGTAGAACAAGGCGAAGCGAATCGACGAGTACTCAGTGTTGAAACCGCCGACGAGCTCAGAGTCCGCTTCGACGACGTCGAAGGGGGGACGGTTGAGCTCTGCAGTCGCAGCGATCAAGAACAGCACGAAGGGCACAATGCCCGTTCGGATCAGGTTCCAGTGCCAGAAGGCGCCACCTTGTGCGTTGACGATGTCCCGAGTCGACAAGCTGTTGCACAGCAGCAGGACCGTCACCACATTCATGCCGAGCGCAGCTTCGTAGGACACCATCTGGGCCGAGGCACGCACCGAACTCATGAGCGGGTACTTCGAACCCGACGCCCAACCAGCGAGCATGACGCCGTACACCGCAATCCCCGAACAGGCGAGAACCAGGAGGATGCCCATGGGCGGGTCGGCAACTTGGAGTTGGAAGGTGTGGTGGGCAATCGTCACCATCCCACCAACGGGGATCACGGCGAAGATCAAGAACGCCGGCACCACCACGAGGTACGGGGCCAACTTGAAGACGAACCGATCCGATTCCGCTGGAATCAGGTCTTCCTTGAAGAACAACTTGATACCGTCAGCGAGGGTTTGGAGCAAGCCCCATGGGCCAACGCGGTTCGGCCCAATGCGACTCTGCATGTCAGAGATCGCCTTGCGTTCAAACCAAATCATCATTGTGACCGCGCCCATGAGGACGGCGAACGCAACGACGACTTTGATCAGGACAATGAGGAACACCGCGAGGGTGAGCCCACTGCCGGAGAAGAGCGGGTCTGCAGCGGTCACCTGGTCTCCATCCTCACGTCGGTCACCACGGCCGAAGCGTCGATGAGTGACGCTGCAGCATTGCCGGCATGGTCGGCAGTTGCGTGGTTGAAGCTGAGCACTGCGGTCCCCTTGATGACGGTCTTGTCCGAAATGGCAGGGAGGTCGAGGTGCGCCGCCGCCGATCGGAGCCGAACCACGGTCCCACTGGCAACGCCGAGGCGATCGAGCGCTGAGGGGTGGACTTTGACCGTGGCACCGTCAACGAGCGGAGCGAGCGACGGTGAGTTGGTGACCGTTGCGCCGCCGTCGTAGAGGCGACGCTGCACCGTGAGGCGAAGGGCGTACCCATCGGGACCCGGCATGCTCACGGCCTCAGGGATCGCCGCCAGCAGCGCAGCGCCACCAGATGCGGGCGCTCCCTCGGGCAGCGACGCCTGTTCCATTCCGAGCGGACGGGCGGTAACCGCCTTCACGCCAGGGAATGCCGTCGGGTCGAGCGGCTGGGCGCCGTGAATTGGCGAGGAGCCGACCGGGATGATGATTCCGTCACCACTCGCACCTGCGAGGAGCTGCGCCGAAAGTCCGCGGTGGCTCGGGGCCAGAGCGGCGATCTCTGCGGCGAAGGCGTCGACAGTCTCGAGACCGAGGTCGGCTCCGAGTGCATCGGCGAGCGCAGCGGCAATGGTCCAGTCCGACCACGCCTGACCAGGAGCGGCTACTGCGGGAGCGAGGACAGAAACCCGACCCTCGACGTTCGTCGTCGTGCCGGTTCGCTCATTGGCAACCGTGACGGGGAGGACGATGTCGGCCTGCGCCGTCGTTGCGGTGTGGTGGCCGCTCACGACGATGGTGGTGGTCGCCTTCGCAAGTCCAGCAGCCGCCAACGCGCCGTCAGGCAGATCGGTCAGCGGGTCGGCACCGAGGAGCACGAGCACCGACGGGGCACCTGCTGCTCCGGTCGCTAGGGCCCGCAGTTGCTCGACGGTGCTCAGTCCAGTGGCCGACGGGATGGTCGCCCAGGTCCCGGCGTAGCGAGACTGCCCCTCAGCGAGCGTGACCCGCCCAGGGAGGAAGCCCGGCGTCAGTCCGAGGTCCAGCGCGCCACGCACGTTGGCCCGGCGGAGTCCGACGAGGAAGGTGGCTTCAGGGAAGGCAGCGGCGATCCGCTTGGCCGCAGCAGCGGTCAACGTTCCGTCTTCTGCGAGGTTCTCGCGTCCAACGATGACCACGAGACCCTTGCCACCGTGCGGCAAGGCTGCCTTCGCTGCCTCGAGGGCAGCAGGGTCGAACGAGAGCCCCTCAGGGTGATTGCGCAGCTGCGCAGCTTGGACATCGTCGCCGCACAGCATGCGCACGACAGCGTCGGTGTCGCCAGAGCGAACGGCGAGTGCAGAATGCGCAATCGACGTCACGCTGTCGGGGTGCTGGTGGATTTGGACAATTGGAGTACCCCGGTGGGCTGCTTCACGCAGCCGCAGGAACAGCACCGGCAACTCTTCACTCAGATCACCGGTGATCGTCAGAACCGCACTCGCGGTGTCGAGATCGAGGATGGTCGCAGCGGGAAGACCGAAGACCAGTGCTGCGGGCAGACCGTCGTTGAGTTGCGCATCCACCGAGTCGGTGCCGATGATCCCCTTGGCCAACTTGGCCCAGGCGTAGGCACCCTCGTTGGTGAACTGTGCTCCACCGATCACGCCAACCGCCGATCCAGCGGTCGAGAGGGCAGCGGCTGCTGCACTGAGCGCTTCGCTCCAGGTCACCGGGACGAGCTCGCCGTTCTTCTTGAGCATGGGGCTCGTGACCCGACCTGGCTCAGAGTCGGCGTCGTGCGCACCAGTCACGGCCTCAAAGCCGAAACGTCCCTTGTCGCACAGCCAACCATGCGAGACCTCTCCATCCACGCCGAGGACTCGGGTCAGGCGGTCTTGCGAGGATTGGACGGCAACCCGGCAACCAACGCTGCAACCCGTGCACGTTGACTCCGCTTGGTCCAAGTCCCAGGGTCGAGCAGCGAAACGGTAGGGCTTGGCCGTGAGCGCACCCACTGGGCAGATCTGCACGGTGTTGCCCGAGAAGTGCGACGTGAACGGCTCAGTCGGGAAGGGAGCAACCTCCACCAAGTCACCACGTCCGGAGAAGGTGATTTGGGCCTCACCGGCTACTTCAGCTGCGAAGCGCGTGCACCGGGAACACTGGATGCAGCGCTCACGGTCGAGGAGCACGAGGTCAGAAATTGGCACCGGCTTCTCGAAGTGGCGCTTCTCTTCAATGAAGCGACTCTCGCCGGGACCGTAGGCCAAGGTCTGGTCTTGGAGGGGGCACTCGCCGCCCTTGTCACAGACCGGGCAGTCGAGGGGGTGGTTGGCGAGGAGGAACTCCAAGACGCCGTCTTGGGCCTTCTTCACCTTCTCCGAATCGGTGCGTACGACCATGCCATCGGATGGCGCGATGTAGCACGACGGCATGAGCGTGGTCCCTCGTGGGCCTTCGACTTCAACGAGACACATCCGGCAGACGCCGACGGGCTCCATGCGCGGGTGGTAGCAAAAGCGCGGGATGTAGGTCCCCGAACGCTCTGCTGCAGCGATGAGCATCTCGCCCTTGTTCGCTTCGACCTCGCGGCCGTCGAGAGTGAACCGGATGGTGACCGGCGTCGCGTCATCGGCCATGGCGGCAGCCTCCGTCGTGGACGTGGGCGATGAACTCCTCGCGGAAGCGGGAGATCGCTGAGTGGATAGAACTCGGAATCGACGGACCGAGCACGCAGATCGTGGTCTGCTGCGGGGGCCAGGTGAGACCAGGAGCGATGTTGTCGCAGAGGTCGAGGAGCAGATCAACGTCCTCCATGCGACCGCCACCGTGCTCCAAGCGGTAGAGCACCCGCTCGAGCCATCCCGAACCTTCACGGCAGGGGGTGCACTGGCCGCAGGACTCACGAGAGAAGAACTTGGTAATCCGCCACGCAGCACGAACCATGCAGCGCGTCTCGTCCATGACGACGATGGAGCCCGATCCGAGCATGGAGTTCTTGGCGGCAACCTCGTCTTGGCCGAGCGGGGTGTCCAAGTCCTCAGGGAAGAACCACGGAGCACTCACCCCACCGGGGATGATGGCCTTGACGGCCTTGCCACCACGAACTCCGCCGCCGAGCTCTGGACGCTCGATGAGGTCACGGAACGTCGACTTCACCATCTCGACTTCGAACACTCCGGGGTGCTCCACGTCGCCGGAGAGCGCGAACAGGCGCGTGCCCGTTGAGCGGCCCTCACCGAGGGCGGCGAACGCTGCGCCACCGTTGGACACGATCCACGGCAGGTTCGACACGGTCTCCACGTTGTTCACCACCGTTGGCTCGCCGTAGAGACCAATTGCCGCTGGGAAGAACGGGGGCTTGATGCGCGGGAAGCCGCGCTTGCCTTCGAGGGATTCGAGGAGGGCCGTCTCTTCGCCACAGATGTAGGCACCAGCACCAGGGTGCACCACGAGGTCGAGGGAGAATCCGGAACCGAAGATGTTGCGCCCGAGCGCACCGTGGGCGTAGGCCTCGTTGATGGCCTGGGTCACCCGCTCAAGACCTAGGGCGAATTCTCCCCGGATGAAGATGAACGCCTGGGTGACTTGGAGCGCGTAGGCAGCGATGATCACGCCCTCGACGAGTTGGTGCGGGTCGCGCTCGATCAGGTAGTGATCCTTGAACGTCGCCGGCTCCGATTCGTCACCGTTGATGACGAGGTAGGTGGTGGGGTTCTTGCGGAGCATCGACCACTTGCGGCCGGCGGGGAATCCGGCACCACCTCGACCGAGGAGTGAGGCGGCGTCGACTTCAGCGCAAACAGCTTCCGGCGTCATCGAGAGCGCCTTCTTCAAGCCCTCGTAGGCACCAGTGGCGAGTGCTCGCTCAATAGTGAAACTGTCGTCGAATGCACGACGTGCGGTGACGATGGTGGTGCTCACTTGGACCCTTCCATCCGTACAGCTTGGGCCGCGCCCGCAGCAGCACGCTCCTCAGCAATGACGTCCTTCGGCACCTGCAGGCCAACGGTACGCTCGACGCGGATGAGGGTTCCATGGCTCGGAATCTCATCGACTCGCCCACCTGCCGCGAGCTCATCGAGCAAGGCATCGAGGGCTTCAGGGGTCGTCGTGCGAACGAATCGATGGTTGACCTGCACGCAGGGGGCGATGTCGCAGTCGGCGAGGCATTCGGTCTCTTCCAAGGTGAAGAGTCCGTCGGTGGTGGTCCCGCCAACGGCGCAGCCGAGGCGCTGCTCAGCATGCTCGAGGAGGTCATCGCCACCGGCCAGCATGCAGGCGATGTTGGTGCAGATGCCAACGACGTACTTGCCAACGGGATCGGTGTGGAGCATGTCGTAGAACGTGGCCGTCCCGCGGACTTCTGCTGCGGTCACCTCGCAGAGCTCGCCGATCTCGACCATGGCCGCTTCGGTCAAGTAGCCGTCCTGGCCTTGTGCGAGGTGGCACAAGGGGATCAACGCAGAACGCTTCTTCGGGTAGAGCGCAACGGTGGCTTCGGCCTTCGCCCGCAGCGCAGGACTGAAGTGACTCATCGGTCAACCTCTCCCATAACCGGGTCCACCGAAGAAATCACGGCGACCGCGTCGGACAAGAGCCCGCCACGCATGAGGAGCGGCAGGGCTTGGAGATTCACGAAACTCGGACCACGCATGTGGAGTCGGTAGGGCTTGGAACCGCCATCGGAGGCGATGTAGCAGCCCAGTTCACCACGTGGGGACTCAATGGCCACGTACACCTCGCCTTCGGGCACGGTGAAGCCTTCGGTGAAGACCTTGAAGTGGTGGATGAGTGCTTCCATTGACTGGTCGATGCGACCACGCGGCGGCGGGGTGACCTTGGCGTTCTGCACCCGGTAGTCACCACGCGGCATCGCTGCGAGGAGTTGGCGGACGATCTTCACCGACTCGCGAATCTCGTTGAGACGGATGGAGTAGCGGTCGAAGTTGTCGCCGTAGGTGCCGACGATGACGTCGAAGTCGACGGCGTCGTACGCGCAGTACGGCATGGTGCGACGAAGGTCCCACGGCACACCGGTCGAACGGAGGAGCGGTCCGGTCACCGAGAGAGCGAGCGCCTCTTCGGCCGTCAGATTGCCGATACCTTCCATGCGCTGGCGGAAGATCGTCTGACCAGTGAGGAGCTGGTCGTACTCGTAGCTCCTCGTCTCGACGGTGTTGCAGATGACCTCAACGTCATCTTCCCAGCCGTCAGGGAGATCGGCCGCCACACCACCAGGGCGAATGTAGTTGTGGTTCATCCGAACACCGGTGGTCTTCTCGAAGAACGACAGGATCATCTCGCGCTCACGGAAGCCGTAGATCATCATCGAGGTCGAACCCATGTCCATACCGTTCGTCGCCATCCACATGAGGTGCGAGGAAATCCGGTTGAGCTCGGTCATGAGCATGCGGATGTAGGTGGCTCGAGCGGGAATCTCCACGCCGAGCAGGGCTTCGGTTGCCAAGGAGAACGCCAGCTCTTGGTAGAGCGGGGCCAGGTAGTCCATGCGGGTGACGTTGGTGGAACCTTGGATGAACGCCAGGTCTTCAGCCTGCTTCTCCATGCCGGTGTGGAGGTACCCAATGATCGGCTTGGTGCGGAGCACGACTTCACCGTCGAGCTCGAGCATGAGGCGCAGCACACCGTGGGTCGATGGGTGCTGCGGGCCCATGTTGATGATCATCGTCTCGTCGTCGGAGCGCTCAATGTCGATCTGCGTTGGGTCGATGATTGGACCCTCGGGGAGGCGGAGGACGGCACCGACCTCTCGGCCGAGTTCTTCGGGGGAGGTCTTCGACCGCTCGAAGAGTTCCTGGGAACCTTCTGAGGTCTCCTCGGTTGGCCACAGGGGGCGCTCAACCGCTGTCACGTTCTTGGTTTCGTCCATGACCTACCTCGGACCCGGCGTCGACTTGAACTGCACGGGGACCCGGCCGATGCCGTAGTCCTTGCGCAGGGGGTGCCCTTCCCACTCCTCGGGGAGCAAGATGCGGCTGAGATCGGGGTGACCAGCGAAGCGCACGCCGAGGAGGTCGAACGCCTCACGTTCCATGGCTTCGGTGCCGGGGTAGAGGTCGTAGAGCGAGTCGACGACAGGGTCGGCTGCAGGAACCTGCACCCGGAGGCGAACCCGCTGCCGCTTCGACATCGACAGCAAGTTGAGGACCACTTCGAACCGCTCGCCGACGACGCCATCGGGCAGCGACCGCGTCGGGAAGGTGAGGTAGTCAACAGCACACAGGTCGGCGGCCATCTCAAAGCCATCAGCCTTGAGTGCAGCAACGACGGCGCGGAAATCAGCCCGAGGAACGAAGGCAATCGTCGCGACGCCCACCCCATCGGTGGATGGGTACGGCTCGAGCGCTGCTGGAGGGGTGATGACACTCGTCATGACGGACGCGACACCCGAACAGCCGCAGGAACTTCAGGGACCCACGGGGCGGAGTCGAGTACCGGGATTGGCTCAGCTCCTCGACGTCGGGTGATCTCTCCGCTGCGAACCTTCTCGTGCAGCGTGAGGATTGCGTGCATGAGCGTCTCGGGGGTAGGTGGGCACCCGGGGGCGTAGACGTCGACCGGCACGATCTGGTCGACACCCTGCACCACGGCGTAGTTGTTGAACATACCGCCCGAGGATGCGCACACGCCCATGGCGATGACCCACTTGGGCTCCATCATCTGGTCGTAGACCTGGCGGAGCACCGGTGCCATCTTCTGACTCACTCGACCGGCCACGATCATGAGGTCGGCCTGGCGAGGCGAGTTCCGGAACACCTCCATGCCGAAGCGGGCGAGGTCGAAGTCCGCTGCCCCAGAGGACATCATCTCAATGGCGCAGCAGGCGAGGCCGAAGGTCGCTGGCCACATCGACGAGCGACGAGCCCACTTGACGAGATCCTCAAGCTGCCCCGTGAGGAAGTTGTGGGGAAGGTCTTCAAGTCCCATCTGCCCTATGCCGCCTGTCCGTCGGTTGACTTCGTCGCCGAAATACGGGTGATCGTCGATTCGCTGGTGCGAGATGGCATACCTCGGGTCAGAATCACCGCGGGCCCCCACGACAGCGCGCCGTTGGAAACGAGGTACAGCAGTGCAGCGAAGAGCACCACCGAGAATGCGGCAACTTCTAAGAAACCGAACAGCGCCAACTGACGGAACACCACCGCGAAGGGGTACATGAACACGATCTCAATGTCGAAGACAATGAAGATCATGGCCACGAGGTAGAAGCGAACAGGGAAGCGCTGCGGGGGTTCGCGCTCAGGCACAATGCCGCATTCGTAGGGGGCGAGTTTGGCAGCAGTTGGCTTCTTCCTCGGCGCGAGCAGACCAGATGCCACGAAGGACAGTCCAGCGAACAAGATCCCGACGATCATGAGGATGAGAACCGGCAAGTAGGCGTTCACAAGCCTTATTTCTACCACCCCCGCCGGGGTACTTCGGCTACCTCTTCGGCGACGTCGGTGCCTGAATGAAGGCTGAAGACTCTCAGGAAACTCTCCGCTTGAGGGTGAACTTGTCCTCCGCAGCGCCCTACGGTGCAGACGTCGCCCTTCAGGTGACCCAGGAGAAGGAGACCCCATGCGAACAACTCAGCGGCTCTACAAAGCAGCAGTCGCAGTTGGCATCTGCACGATGGCACTCGGCGCCACGGTGCCCGCCGTCGGCGCCGCTACCGTGCGGGCCCACGGGCACCACACCCCGCCAGCGGGGCCAACCCTGACCATTGGGACGACGCCCTTGTCGGCCGCCACGGTTGGCACGCCCTACAGCGCAACCCTGACGGTGACCGGCGCCACGGGAACAGTGACCTGGTCCCCCGCTGATCACAGCAACCTCCCGCGAGGACTCCAGCTCAACCCTGCCACCGGCGTGCTCGCCGGCACGCCTCGGGTGGCTGGCACCGCCCAGTTCTCGGTCAGCGTCCGCCAGAACGGCACCACATCGTCGGCAAGTGCCACGCTCGCTCTGGTCGTCAACGCAGCGCCGCAAGTCTCGGTGACGTCGGCGACGTTACCCACAGCCACGGTTGGCACGTCCTACAGCACCGCGCTGCAAATCACGGGAGGCACGCCCCCGTACCACTTCACCGTCACGAGTGGCGAGCTCCCTGAGGGCCTCCGGGTCGGCACGGACGGCACCATTGCTGGCACGCCGCGCCACGCTGGCACCTACACCTTCTCGATCGGAATTGGCGACCGTTGGCAGACCGCCTCGATTGCGACGTTCTCAATCGTGGTCGTTGGTGGCGCTGCCCCCGCGATCACTCGAGATGTTCTGACGAGCGGCACCGTTGGCGCTGCGTACAGCGCGACGTTGAGCGCTGCTGGGGGAACCGCCCCCTACACCTGGGCCATCGCTCGAGGCACATTGCCTGCCGGCCTCGCCCTCAACGGCGCAACCGGCGTCATCAGCGGGACCCCGACGGCAAAGGGGGACTTCCACCTCCTCGTGACGGTGACCGATGCGAAGTCGGTGAGCGCTCGACTCCTCGTTGCCCTGCGCATCACGCCGGCGAACACCGTGGTCATCGCCACCCAGTCGCTGCCGAGCGGTACGGTCGGCGTCGCCTACACCGCAGTGCTTGCAGCCGGTGGCTACCGCGGCGACGCCTCGTGGGCCATCACCAATGGGGCACTTCCTGCTGGACTGCACCTGAACGTCCACACCGGCGTGATCAGCGGAACGCCGACGACGGCGGTGGTGACCTCGTTCACCGTGGTCCTCCTCGCTGGGCACACCCAAGTGAGTCAAGCGCTGTCGCTCACGGTGCTCGCCGCCAGCTGAACACCTCGGGTGGTGCGCCCCTCGGCCGCCGGCCTGCGCAGGAGCGTGGGTTCGGCGGCCGAGGCGCGTCTTGGCCACCCCTAACCTTGAGCCATGGAATTCAGCGCGCTCACCGATCTGACCCAGCGAACCTTCGACGTGGCCATCGTGGGCGGTGGACCCTCGGGTTCGTCGTGCGCCTACTGGCTGGCGGCGGCAGGGTGGGATGTCATCGTGCTCGAGAAGAAGCACCTCCCCCGCGAGAAGACCTGCGGCGACGGCCTCACTCCTCGCTCGGTCCGGCAACTCGCCGACATGGGCCTCGAGGACGCCATCGCAGCCACCGGCCATCGCTACGTTGGCCTTCGGGCCAACGGATTCGGCCAGACGCTCGAGATGGAGTGGCCAACGACCGGCGACTTCCCGAACTACGGCTACTGCATCACCCGCTTCGACCTCGACGCCCTCGTGGCGCAGAACGCCGCCCGACACGGTGCGACGGTCTGCACTGGCGCTGAGGTGATCGGGTTGAGCGACCTCGGACCGGTTGCCGATGGCCATGGGCTCCGCAGCGTGGGCTCACTCAGCGTCAAGGACAAGGCCAGTGGGATCGTCACCACGGTGAACGCCCGCTACGTGGTCATCGCCGACGGCGCAAACTCCCGCATGGGCCGAGCCATCGGCACCGAGCGCAACCGAACCTGGCCGTCGGGCCTCGCGCTCCGGGGCTACTTCACCTCACCGCGTCACGACGACCCCTTCATCGAGTCCTACCTCGACATCCGCGACGCCGAAGGCAACATCGTTCCTGGATACGGGTGGATCTTCCCGCTCGGCGATGGTCGCATCAACGTCGGTGTTGGTCTGCTCTCCACCGACAAGCGGTGGAAGGGCGTGAACACCACCAAGCTCATGGAGACCTTCTGCGCCTACGCCGATCCGTCGTGGGGCATCACCGAGGAGTCTTCGTGTGGACCGGCCACCGGTGGCAAGTTGCCAATGGGCCTCGCGGTTGGTCCACGGACTGGGGCCAACGTCGTCGTCACCGGTGACGCCGCAGGCACCGTGAACCCCTTCAACGGTGAGGGCATCTCCTACGGCTACGAGACCGGCCGACTCGCTGCCGCTGCACTCGCTCAAGCCCTCATTGGTGGCGGTGGCGACGCACTCCGTGACTACGACGCTGAACTCGACGCCGCCTACGGCGACTACTACCGCGTCGCCCGAGTCTTCGTCCGGGTCATCTCCGACCCCCGAGTCATGGCGCTGTGCGTCGGCGCAGGCATGCGCTCACAGTGGCTCATGGAGGAGATCCTCCGCTTGATGTCGAACCTCTTCCGCCCCGAGCACCGTGGCGCTGCTGAGGTTGGTTACGACGCGCTCGAGGGGCTCACCCGAGTGCTCCCGGCTGGTCTCGCCGAGAAGCTCCTCATCTCCGCCTGAACCACCCTCAGTGGTGGTGGACGAGCACTGAGATGATGAGCGCAACGATCATGGCGGCGAGCGCGTAGCGAACGACGAGCCGGTTCTTCTTGAGCGGGCTGTTCTGCTTCGAGGCATCCATCAGCGGCTCACTCCATCGGGGTCGGTCCAGCAGTCGAGGTGGGCGTCAACGCCAGCAGCAGGGACGATCCACCGACGATAGATGCCGTGCACGATGCCGTCGAGTGCCACCGCTCCGGGGCGACCCTTCACGGTGCGATGTATCCGGCGGCGTCCAATGCGGCGGAAGGGCAGCACCGTCACCACCCCACCGTCGCTCGACCACTCGGCGAGCTGCCCGTCACCGAGGATGATGGCGCCGGGCTGCGTCGTGGCACCGCTCACGATGACCACGCCCTCGTAGCGCACCGCAGTTGCGGTCACGAGGTCGCCACCGCCCGACTCGCAGCAGCTGCTGCTGTCACCGTGGCAGCGAAATCGTCGTCGCTGTGGGCGAGGGAGGGGAAGATGACCTCGTAGGCACCGGGGGCGAGGTTGATCTTGCGCTCGAGCATTTCGTGGAAGAACCGGGGGTAGTAACCGTTGGAGCAGATGACTCGAGCTTCGGCGTAGGTGGTCGGGGCGACGGGATTCTCAGCGGCGAGGTAGAGGCCGAGGAGGGGGCCAGCGGCAACCACCGTCGCTCCGAGGCCACCGCTGCGGATGGCCGACTCGAGCTCTCGACCGAACTCCTGCGCCCGAGTGCCGAGTCGCCGAAGATCCTCAGGCGTGACCGCCTCGAGGACCGTCCGCCCTGCTGCCGTTGCCAGCGGATTCCCCGACAACGTGCCCGCTTGGTACACCGGTCCGAGCGGGGCCAGACAGCTGAGCACCTCGCGTCGGCCGCCGAAGGCACCAATGGGCAGGCCGCCGCCGATGACCTTGCCGAAGGTCCACAGGTCTGGCTGAACCCCGAACACCTCAGCCGCACCACCGAGGCTCAGGCGGAATCCGGTGATGACCTCGTCGAAGATGAGGAGGGCGCCAACGCGGTCGCATTCTGCGCGCAGCCCCTCGAGGAACCCTGGAGCGGGCAGCACGAGGTTCATGTTGGCCGCCACCGCTTCGACGATGACCGCTGCCACCTGGTCGTCGAGGACAGGGACGGTGTTGTAGGGAGCGACCACCGTGTCAGCGACCGCACCGTTCGGAACCCCCGCTGATCCCGGAAGTCCGAGTTGGGCGACACCCGAGCCACCAGCGACGAGGACCGAGTCGGCGTGGCCGTGGTAGCAGCCGTCGAACTTCACGATGCGATCGCGACCGGTGAACCCTCTGGCGACGCGGAGGGCACTCATGACCGCTTCAGTTCCAGAGGATACGAACCGAACCTGCTCGAGACCGGGGACGAGGCGGCACATGGTCTCGGCCAAGAGGACTTCACCAGGGGTCGGGGCGCCGAAGGTCGAGCCGAGTGCTGCCGCGTCGGCGACGGCACGAACGACGGCGGGGTTGGCGTGACCGAGGAGACTGGCGCCGTAGCTCTGGACGTAGTCGAGGTAGACCGTCCCCTCGACATCGGTCAGCGTTGCCCCTGCACCCGATGCAATCGTCACCGGCTGGCCACCGACGGAGGCGAAGGAGCGAACGGGTGAGTCCACGCCTCCAGGAATGACCTCGAGCGCTCGAGCGAACCACGATGCGTTCCCGGTCATGCCAACACCTCCGCGAGTTGGGCGGCGAAGTAGGTACAGATGAGGTCAGCACCGGCTCGCTTGATCGCCAGCATCTGCTCCATGGCGACGGCCTCTTCATCGAGGTATCCGAGTGCGGCGGCAGCTCTCACCATGGAGTACTCGCCCGACACGTGGTAGGCCACGATGGGGACGGTCGTCCTCGCTCGTGCTGCAGCGATGATGTCGAGGTAGCTCATCGCAGGCTTGACCATGATGCAGTCAGCGCCCTCGTCGAGATCGAGGTCGATCTCGGCCATGGCTTCTCGAGCATTCGCGGGATCCTGCTGGTAGGCACGTCGATCGCCACCACCGGCGATCGTGACGTCGACCGCATCGCGGAACGGTCCGTACAGCGCTGAGGCGTACTTCGCCGAGTAGGCCAAGATCGGCACCTCTCCGAACCCCGCGGCGTCGAGCGCAGCCCGAATAGCGCCGACCTGTCCGTCCATCATGCCCGAGGGCGCCACGACGTCGGCACCGGCACGCGCTTGGGCAACTGCGACCTCGCCGTAGCGCACGAGCGTCTGATCGTTGTCGACCGTCCCATCGCCGCGCACGATGCCGCAGTGCCCGTGGTCGGTGTACTCATCGAGGCAGAGATCGGCCATGACGACGAGGCGGTCACCGAAGGTTGCTTTGAGCGTGGTGATTGCTCGCTGGACGATGCCGGATGGATCCGACGCCTGACTGCCAACTGCGTCCTTTGTCGTCGGCAGACCGAAGAGCAAGACGGCACGAATCCCGAGCCCCACCAATCGGTGGCATTCGTCGAGCAACGACGCCTCGCTGTGTTGGAACTGACCAGGCATGGTCGAGATCTCCACCGGATGCGTTGCGCCTTCCTTCACGAACAGCGGTGCGATCAGATCCTCACGGCGGAGGTGGTGTTCGGCGACGAGCGCCCGAAGCGCGGGTGTTCGCCGAAGGCGGCGGAGTCGTTGTTGGGGGAAGCTCACCCCCCCAGCCTACGCCCGGTCGCTCACCGGCCCTCCTCCAGAGCATGCCCACTGACAGGCCGCGACCATCCCGGCTGGACTCGGCGTCTCCGCCACTGCTGCCACCGAAAATCCCTCGTCGAGTGCAGCGCGTGCGGTCGTTGGACCAATGGCGACGAGGTTGGCGGTGATCGCGTTCTCCCGTAGCGACCGAACAGCACTCGGCGAGGCGACACAGATGAGATCAGCGTCGGCGAAGGCGTCTCTCGTCGCAGGGTCGAGGTGGAGTCGCTCGGTCGAATAGAGCGCAACCGAGGCGTAGTCGATCTGGGCCGCCAACAAGGTATCGGCGAGGTCCGGTAACGGTTCGAGCGCCACCGCACCAATGACACCGGTGACTCCCGCTGCTGCGAGCGCTGCTCCGAGGGCACGGGCGGTCGACAGGGTGGGGACGACGGTGGCAGTGACCCCGTGGCTCGCCAACGCTCGTGCGCTCGCGGGTCCGACCGCCGCAACCACCCGACCAATGAGCCGGTGCAGCAGTGGTTCGGCCACGGCCACGGCAGTTGCCGACGTGAAGGCCACGGCCCAATCGGGTCGCTCCTCGAAGGCTCGGTCGAGGGCATGAACGCCACCGTCGATTGGCGAGGTCGCGAGCACCGGCAGGGCATCAGCGAGAGCACCCGCAGCGCGGAGGAGGGCGACGAGTTCCGCATCGGCCCCAGCAGGTCTGGTACAGAGGATGCGCCGTCCTCTGAGCACCGTGGTCACACCCCCGTTGCCGGTCGAGTTCCCCAGCGGTCCATCAGCACTGCCCCTCCGGCGTCGTCACGGAGTTCGCGAGCCACTTCGACGCCGAGGTCGTCTGCCGCAGCGCCGGATCGAGAGGTGCGCAGCACGGTCGTTCCATCTGGGGCAGCGAGGAGCGCGTCGAGGCGCAGCTCGTCGCTTTCTCGACGGGCCCAGGCGCCCACCGGGACGGAGCATCCACCACCGAGGGTCGACAGGTAGGTCCGCTCCGCGGTCAGCGCTTCCCTCGTCGGTGCGTGGTCGATGCCAGCGAGGAGTTCCACGGTGTCGAGATCGTCGGCTCTGCACTCAACCGCGAAGGCACCCTGGCCCACCTGGGGAACCATGACGAGGGGATCGAGGATCTCGGCAACCTTGCCCATGAGGCCGAGGCGTTCCAAGGCGACGACCGCCACCACCACGGCATCGACGCCGCGCTCATCGGCCCGGGCGATGCGGGTGGCGATGTTGCCGCGGAGTTCAACCAGATGGAGGTCCGGTCGCAACTGCGCCAGCACGGCGCGTCGACGGGGCGCGCCACAGGCCACCGTTGCACCGGGACCGAGTCCAGCCAAACTCCGACCGACGAGGCAATCGCGCACATCGCCGCGCTCGGTGAAGGCCGCGATGGTGAGCCCTGGGGTCGGCAGCGATGGCAGGTCCTTCGCCGAGTGCACCGCGAGGTCCGCTACGCCCGACAGCACCAGTTGCTGGACCTCTTTGATGAAGACCCCTTGGCCACCGAGCGCTGCAATGGTGACGTCGGTGCGTTGATCGCCGGAGGTCTCGGTCGGGACGAGGGCAACCGTGAGGCCGGGCACGCTGGCCATGAGCGCGTCGGCCACGGCGTTGGCCTGGAACAGGGCGAGGGCTGAAGCTCGGGTGGCGAGGCGGAGGTGCATTGGGTTCAGAGGGCGAACAACGCTCGGACAACCTCGACGATGCGCTCGCCGCGGGGCGTGCCCGCTGCGTCCTTCACCAGGGTCGTCGGATCGTGGAGCACCTTGGCCGTGATCGAGCGGGTGAGCGCCTCGACCTTCTCCCACGTCGCTTCATCGAGGTCATCGAAGTCGCCGCGTCGGCGGTCGAGCTCGTTGCGACGGATGTCCTCCACGCGTTGGCGCAACGCAGCGACAACCGGTGCCGCGCTGCGGGCCCGAGCCGTCTGCTGGTAGCGAAGCACCTCGTCGACCACGATGCGAGCCCCAGCGTCGAGTTCTGCTCTGCGAGAGTCGAGGGTCTTCTTGACGACGCGGCCGAGATCGGCGACGTCGACGATCGTCACCTGCGGGAACTCTCTGGCGTCTGGGTCGACGTTTCGCGGAACGCCGAGGTCGACGACGAGCACCGGGCGGGTGCGGTGCTCGAGGTGCTCGGCATCGATCACGAAGTGCTCGGCGTCGATGGCGCAGACGACGACGTCGGCATCGTGGACTGCAGCAGCGAGAGCAGAGGCGTCGTCGAGACCGAGTGCTCGGGTGGCAATCGCCTCCGTCGCCATCTGGGCGAGGACCTCTTCGGCGCGGCGAATCGTTCGATTGGCGACGGCGACAGCGGTCGGGGGTTGCTCCTCGTCGAAGGAGACGATGGACTCGACAATTCCAGCACCGAGGTCACCGGCACCGATGAGCAGGATCGACCGACCTGCGAAGGATCCTCCGAGTTCACTGGCTGCCATCGACACCGCCGCGCTGGCGAACGACGTTGCTCCACGAGCGATGGGGGTCTCGGTGCGAACACGCTTACCGGCGTGGATGGCGGCTCGGAAGAGCTCATTGAGGACCGGGCCTGCGACGTGGTCCTCCATGGCCCGCTCATGGGCTCGGCGGACTTGACCGAGGACTTCGGATTCGCCGGGAACGCTCGATTCCAGTCCCGCAGCGACGGAGAAGAGGTGGCTCGCCACGTCGTAGTCGTGGGCGATGGTGAGCGAAGAGCCGAACGCACTCGGGGCGAGACCAGCACGCTGGGCCAAGACCTCGGTGATCTCTGCCACCGCATCGTGGAAGCGCTCAACGACGGCGTAGACCTCGGTTCGCAGGCAGGTAGAGACGACCACCACTTCACCAATGTTGGCGTAGCCCCGGAGGTCGGCGATGACCTTGTCGAGGTCGTGGTCGGTGACCGCCACCTTCTCGAGCATCTCGAGCGGAGCGTTGCGGTGGTCGAGTCCTACGACGACGACAGACACCTTTTCCTCCTCGCCCGGCTGCTCGAGGACGCCTCGAGCACCCCCGTACGCTACCGTGCTGCTTCGACGCTCAACGCTTCGTCCGTCGACCCATCGTCGTCTGCGAGGTCAAGATGCCGGCACTGCCAACCGACATTCCACCCCTTCGACGCTCCTCAACGGTTTGGTAGAAGCCGAGTGCTTGGAGCTCAATGGAGAGATCCACGTAGCGAATGGTGACGTGGCTCGGCACGTGGAGCGTGATGGAGGCGAAGTTGAGGAGGTAGGTCACCCCGGCAGCGACGAGGCGCTCGACGACCCCCTGCGCCTGAGGTGCAGAAAGGGTGAGGACGGCGATCTTGACCTGATGCTCAGCAATGACGGCTTCGAGTGCGTCTTGGGACTGCACGACGAACCCACCCTCGGTGGTCCCGATGACCTCCGGGTCGGCGTCGAAGATCCCAACCGGCGTCGGTCCGTTGTGGAAGAACCCCTTGGAGTGAATGAGCGCCCGCCCCAGATTCCCGACACCAATGAGGACGACCGGCTTCGGTGAGGTTGAGGCGAAGGCCCGATCGATCTGGTCGACGACCGTCGCCACGTCGTAGCCAGTCCCCCGGGTCCCAAGCGATCCCAAGCGGGAGAGGTCACGGCGCACGCTCGCTGGATTCTCTCCGGCGAGACGCCCCAAATCTGCCGAGGAGATGGTCTGGATGCCTTGGCGTTGAAAGGTCTGCAGGATCCGTTGGTAGACCGGTAACCGCAGGACGGTGGCCTCAGGGATGCGTTCTAGGTGAAATCCCGAAGCACCGTCGATCATGGGGGTCATGCTAGCCAGTGCTCGGTTCCCAGTTTGGGCTCACGCTCGAAAGAACACCGTTGCACCCAGGCCAACGCCGAGTGCAGCTGCGGCGTTCCCACAGTTGACGACGATGGCCAGGTGGTCGCTCGAATCGACGAGCAATCCAGGCGCGCCGTTGGGGAGGTCACCGAACGCGTGGACGACCTGGAGTTCGTGGTCGAGATCTCCAGCGTGCACGGTCACGCGCGATCCATACTCGGGCGAGTGGCTCCCTGGACGGTTGAGGGCCACGTTGCCGTAGCCGTCGATGCCGACCACCACCGCAGTGGCTACTGCCGGCCCACCAATGACGGTCGTATCGGCGATGACGGGGTCAAGGCGCACGAGTGTGGCGGGGTCGAGCGAGGGGAACCGCGTCGCCGGATCGCCACCGCTCACGAGGAACGCCGCCGCCGGAGCGAAGCGATCGCGCCCATCGAAGGTCACCGCTCCCGTCGAGATCGTGGAGGTGAGCTCGTAGGCCGCGGTGATGCTCCCCCGGCGCTCCGCAGCGCCGATGAGGAGCCCGTTGTCAGGACCGACGAAGAAGGTTGGTCCATGCTCGGTCGCGATCTGCACCGCAATCGGTCGGCGGCTGGTGCCGACTCCAGGATCGACGACCGCGAGCACGACACCAGGACCGAGGGCATCGACGCTTCGCTCGAGGCACGCTGCACCTTCGGCGATGCCGAACGGGGAGATGGCGTGGGTGAGATCGATCACCGGCGTGCCCGGTGCGAAGCGCTGCAACACGGCGTGGACGACTCCCACGAATTCATCGGTGAGTCCGAAATCTGACAGGAAGAAGACTGCCGCGCCGCGGTTCATGCCCGGCCGAGTTGGAAAGAGCGCTCCGCCGCGGTCTGAATTGCTTCAATGAACGCCGAGCGAACACCCTTCATCTCCAAAATGCGCAGTCCCGCCGCGGTCACCCCTGCTGGCGAGGTTACTTCAGCTCGGAGATCAACCGCGGAGTGACCGGTCTCTGCGAGCAGCGTCGCCGCCCCAACGAAGGTTTCGGTCACGAGGGTCGTCGCCTGATCGCGCGTGAGTCCGACCGAGACAGCGGCGTCGATCATGGCTTCGGCCACGAGGAAGAGGTACGCAGGTCCCGAACCCGAAACTGCCGTCAGGCCGTCCATCTGTCGTTCGGGAATCCGAACGACGGTCCCAACCGCGCCCAAGATGCGCTCTGCCCAGTCGAGGTCTGCAGCGGTCGCCGCATCGCTCCCCGAAATCGCCGCCACCCCCTTGCCGACGAGCGCGGCGGTATTTGGCATGGCACGAACGACGCGACAGGACGGACCGGCTTTGGACTGAAGCCGTTGCGTCGAGATCCCCGCAGCGATGCTCAAGATCCGCTCGACGCCGAGCCCACCGAGGAGGAGCGCAACGGACTCCGCTTGATCGGGCTTCACGGCCACGATCGCCCCGCCACCGGGGGCGACGACGTCACCGCTCAACTGCGCGTGCACCGCCAGCTCCGGGAACATCGCCGCCAGTTCATCTCGACGATTCGGAGAGGTCTCGACGACGGCGAGTGCATCTGCGGCGTGGGCACCGCTGTTGAGCAGCCCTCCAATTAGGGCTGCGCCCATCTTTCCGCCACCAACAAGAACGAGAGTCGCTGCCATGGCTCAAGGCTAGCCCTGCGGTTCCGCCGTCCTCGCTCGACGCGTGCGTCGCCGGTACTGCCCGGGGAAGGCGAGCGTCATCGCAGAGGGGAAGACACTGTCGACCGCGACCACTGCGGTCCCGAAGATTCGGTCGAGCACCGCGTCGGTGATCTGCCCAGCAGCGGTCCGACCAACCAAGTAGATCGCCCCTTCGGGTCCGATGCAGTAGGCCATGCCGTAGAGCTGGGCGTTCTCAGTCATGAGGTAGGCGAGCACCGCCTCGGCGTTCTCCTCAGGAGCAGGCATGACCTGGACCTCGGTGTGGAGGGTGCGCTGATTGAGCGTCGCCCAGACCGTGATCGCGTCCTTCTCCTCACCGGCGAACCGGAGGTACCACTGCCACGTCGCTGTCCCATCGGTCACCGGTTGGCGCTCGGCGTGCACGAGGAACGAGCCTTCATCGCTCCACGCCGTAATCCACTCATCGATGACGGTCACCACTTCGGCGACTTGAGCGTCGCTCAGAATCGGGGTATCGCTCACGTCGCGATGCTCGCTCGCTGCCGGAGGCCTTCGAGGGCGAGGGAGAGCTCCGTTGCAGCGCTGGACCAGGTGTAGGGCGCTGCGAGCGCGGTGGCGGCCCGTGAGAACGATGCCCACGTGGCGTCATCGCGAACAATGGCCGAAATGGCGTCGGTGTAGGCCAGGGGGTCAGGGGTTTCGATCAACTCGCCGGTCACCCCAGAGGTCACCAACGTCGTGAGACCGCCGACCTTCGATGCCACCACCGGGATTCCGCACGTCGCTGCTTCGAGGGCGACGAGGCCGAACGATTCCGAACGAGAGGGGACCACCACGACATCTGACGCTCGGTACCAGGTCGACAGGAGGTGGTGCGGCTGCGGAGGCACGAAGCGCACTCGATCCTCGAGATTCGCTTCGGCGACGATGGCGCGGAGGCGATCCACCGTGGCTCCACCCTCAGGACCACTCGGTCCCCCAATAATCGACAGGTGGGCGTTCACCCCTCGGGCGACGAGCTCGGCCAGGGTGAGGACGGCGATATCTGGCCGCTTGAGGGGTTGGAGCCGGCCAACGAAGAGCAGTTCCACGGTGTCGCGTGCGAGGTGGAGGGCGTCGCGGGCCATCGTTGGGTCCCCCGGGGCGAAGAACGCGTGGTCAATGGCTGGCGGGACGATCACGATGCGCTGAGGGTCAGCGTCGTAGAGCGCCACGAGTTGGTCAGCTTCGACAGCGCAGGAGGCGAGCACCGCATCCGCACAGCCAATGACCGTTGCCTCAATCCGAGCCCGGAGGCTGTTGAGCGATGCTGCAGCATCGCCGGGGTCAGCCTCGGCCTTGACCCGATCGAGCGTGTGGAAGGTGACGGCCAGTGGCAGACCGAGTTCGTGCTTCAAGGTGTGCCCAGCGACTGCACTCAACCAGTAGTTCGCGTGAATGGCGTCGTAGCGACCTCCGGCATCCTCGCTGAGCGGCATGCCGTGGTCATCGGTCATGGCGGTCAGGACCCGACTCGTGAACTCACCGACGTGACCCTCGAGTTCGGCCAAGGGGAGTTCTGACGCCGGCCCGGCGCTCACATGGTGCACGACGAGGTTGGGTTCAACTTCGACGGAATCACCTTGGGAGCCGTCGGTGCGTCGCGTGAAGATGTCGACGCGCACCCCTTGGCGAGCGAGGGCGGTTGCCATCTCTCGGACGTACACGTTCATTCCCCCGGAATCGCCGATTCCGGGCTGGAGGAGAGGTGAGGTATGGAAGGACAGCACGGCGAGCCGACGCACGCCGTTCACCCTAGTGGTGGACCTTCTCCATCTGACTCCTCGACTCCACGTTCAGCGACGAAGGATCGGTAGATCTGCACCAGAGCTGCCCGCTGGGCCACGGTCAGATGTGGGTCCGCCTCAATGGCGGCAACGGTGGAGCCTGCTTCTTGTGGGTCGAGGAACCCGGCACGGACGTAGATCGTCTCTGCCGAGATCGCCAACGCCTTGGCCAGCTGCTGGAGGATCTCCGCCGACGGTCGTCGAAGGCCCCGCTCGATCTGGGAGAGGTAGGGGTTCGAGATCCCCGCCACTTCGGATAACCGCCGCAGCGACATGCGGGCCGCACTGCGCTGCTCACGAATGAAGCGGCCGAGATCGACGAGGTGATCGGAAGGGTCGTTCACGGACAACGAACCCAATGGCTCACGAACTGAGGCCGAGTGCGAGGTGGCGCTCGCACGAATCGACGAGGGGGTCACTGGCCAGGCGCTCAGCGTCAATGGGTTCGCCGCAGCTGCGACACTGGCCGAAGGTCCCCGCGTCGATGGTGTCGAGTACGTGGTCGACGGCGTTCAAGAGCTGTTCGGCGTCGCGCACGTGGTCGAGGAACTCGTCTTCCATACTCACCATGGTAGGCCTCGATGGCCGTCGACCATTGCTGAGGAATCTCTGAGGGAGACGCGGCGTCGAGAAATGGACCCACCGAGGGGCCGATGGGCTCAGGTAATTTCGCTACAGTACAGAGCCGTTGCGCGAGGACGGTCCGATCGACGCAGTGAGAGGTGCCAAAGGGATGTCCATGGAGCGAATCATCGTGGTTGGGGCCGGAGTGGTCGGCTCCGCAACCGGCCGCGCCCTCGCAACAGTCGGCCACGACGTCTCCTTCGTCGACATCTCCTCCGAGCGCGTCGAGCGCCTGATCGCCGATCACTTCACCGCCTCGACCACCGTGCAACTTCGCGGTGGAGAGGTTGTCCTCATCTCGGTGCCAACACCGTCGACGGGGGCCGGCTTCGATCTGTCGATCATGGAGGGGGCGATCGCCACGATCGGGGAGGCAATCGCCACCGCTTCGACGCTCGTCACCGTGGTCATCCGATCCACCGTGCCACCCGGATTCTCCCAGTCCATCGCCATTCCCCTCCTCGCCTCGAGGAGTGGGAAGTCCCTCGGCGAGGGCTTCTCCGTGGTCTCGGCGCCAGAATTCCTCCGCGAGGCAACGGCGCTCAATGACGCCCTGCACCCCTGGGTGCTGGTCGTCGGGAGCGATGATCGGGATGGCGCGGAGCGCGTTGCGGCAGCGTTCTCCCCCCTCGGCGGCGAGGTGCACCTCTTCCCGAACGCCACCGCAGCCGAGATGGTCAAGATCGTCCACAACTCCTACAACGCTGCGAAGATCAGCTTCTGGAACGAAATCGGGATGGTGTGCAGCGCGATTGACGTTGATACCAATGCCGTTGCCGCGGTGGTCTCGAAATCCGCTGAAGCCTCGTTCAACCCGAACTACGGCATTCGCAGCGGATTCGCGTTCGGTGGCGCATGTCTACCGAAGGACCTCGACGGTCTCATCGGTTTCGCCCATGGCGCCAGCGTGCCCGTCCCCCTCCTCGAGGCCGTCCGCCTCGTGAACCACACCATGGAACATCTGCCCTCATGAGTAACCTCATCATCTTCTGCTGGCTCTTCGGGCTCTTCGAAGCACTCTTGATGGGAGTTGGGCTGCTGTGGAATCGCCTGACCCGCCACAACCACGTCGACGGTGGCGCAACCGAGGCGATCATCCAGATCACCACGATTGGGAACCACGAAATCGTCAACTGGATCGTGGAGAGCCTGCGTGCCTACGAACTCCCCTTCCCCCATCAAATTTGGATCGTGACTGAGCCCTTCGTCGAGGAGGGTTTCGTCGGGATGGATGAACTCGTCATCGTTCCCGAAGCGTTCACGACCAAGGCGCACTACAAGGCCCGAGCGCAGGAGTACTCGCGCACCGTCCGAGCCGAGCGAGGCCTCGGTCGCCGAGACGTCAAGATCGTCATGCTCGATGACGACACGCTCCCCACTCGGAAGTACTTCATCGACGCGTTCAACGCCGACTTCGACGTGTGCGAGGGCATCACGACACCGCGACTCCACTACGGACGCTTCTTGTCCCACCTCGACGACATGCGGACCCTCAGTTGCCTCGCGCTCTGCTCTAACTTCCAGGGCCACGGGCACCCGGTGTGGGTCCACGGAGAAGGCCTCTCGATGCGAGGTTCAGCGGAGCAGGCAGTTACCTGGGACTACCCCATTGTCGCGAGTGAGGACTTGGTCTTCGGTCAGAACGCCGTCGAGCGTGGGATGACCTGGGGGTTCTTGTGGGAGTACATCCAGCTCACGTCACCGTGGACCTGGAAGGACTTCTTGACGCAGCGTCGTCGATGGGTCTGGGGCAACATTCGCGCCGTCACCCGGGGGTACATCCCTCCCCTCGGTGCTGCGATGCTGGTGCTGCGCCTCCTCCTCGGCTTCGGCATCGGCGTGCTGTCGGCCCTTGGTGTCGTGCTCGTACTGTGCAACGTGGTCGCCATCCCCTCGAGCTACTTCACCGTGCTCGTCGTTGCCCTCGTGCTCTGGCTCATTGAGTTCGGGTACGCCGTCTACGTCGGGGCGAGCCACGAGGACACGAAGTGGCCGAAGCGCATCAAGGACACCGTGATCGGCATCGTCCTCGCTCCAGTGTCTTCGGCGGCAACGATGCTCGTGTTCTTCATCGTGCTCTTCAAGGGCGACCCGAAGAAATTCGAGGTCATCGCCAAGGTACAGCCAAAGGCCGCGACCGCCACATCATGACCCAGCTCTGGCCCACCGACGTTCGTCGCAAGTCCACCCAGATCGTCGTGGCGGCCACCGTCGCCCTCCTCATCGCCGGCACCTTGCAGTTGCTCGTCGGCACCTCAAGCGTCAAGAGTCGGATGTACTCGGTACCAGTGGTGTACCGACCGCCCTTCGTGGATGCCGTCGATCCGATTTTGGCGGCTGAAGAAGGCCTCGGGCCATCGACCCTCACCGGGGCACAGAATCCTGATCCATCGATCAAGACCATCCTCGTCTACCAGAGCGGCATCACCGTCTACCGCGGCGGCGTGCTGGTCAAGTCCATCTCCCGCCAACAATCTCGTTACGGCTTCACCCTCCCCGAGATCGCCGCGTTGGTCGGGGACCCGTCCTTCATCGCCGCTTCAGGGAGCGTGGTCACCTTGAACGCTGGCCTCATCACCCTCGATGCAACCCGACTCTCACTCGCCGCCCCTGCGACCACCAAGGTGATCATGGAGAACCACCCTGGCGTCTTCATCGGCGCCACGGACGGGTCCTTCACCGTCAACGGCGCCATCGTGACGTCAACGGCCACGTCGCCTGGAACGTCCCACCATCCGAGCTACCGGCCTTTCGTCGTGGTGATGACTGGCGTCATCGCCAACTTCGACCACGCAACGTTTCTGAACTTGGGTTGGGACTGGTTGAACTCCTACGGCGTCTCGCTCATCGGCACCGTGCGTGGCGGCATCAGCCACTCCACGTTCGACCATAACTTCGTTGGGCTCTACACCCAGCGCTTGCAGAACTACACCGTCGCTGATTCGACCTTCGACCACAACGCTCTCTACGGCATCGACCCGCACACGGGGAGTTTCAACCTCACCATCACCGGCAACACCGCCGAGTACAACGCAGCCCACGGCATCATCTTGTCCAAGGAAGTCACGGGGAGCACCGTGACCCACAACTACTCGGCCCACAACGGCGAGAACGGCATCATGATCGACGACCAGTCGAACCACACGCTCGTCTCGAACAACACCACGGTGGGCAACCGAGGTGACGGCGTCGTCGTGTCCAACTCCACCGGCGTCACCATCGTGGGCAACACCATCCGGAAAAACCGCATTGGCGTCAACGTCTACAGCAACGGGTCGGCTCGCGTCGCCCACAACACCATCGCGAACAACATCTTGCCGGCAGTTGGCACCACCGTTGATCCCTCGAGCAACACCGTCGATGGCCCCCACGACACCGAACGGGTGCCACCACCGGCGTGGCACTTGTACGTGGACGTCACCGCATGGTCCATCACCCTCCTGCTCTACCTCTCGACCTACCTCATTCGCCGCAAGGAGCGGGCAGTGTTCGCGACCTACCGCCTCAACCCAGCGCAAGAACGGGTGGCCTGAGGAGGGCTGAGGAGGGAGCGAACTCGCCCGAGATGAACACGATCGAACCACTACAGTCGCTGCAGGAGAGCTCTTCGAGGACCCAGCTCTCGAGCGCGACGACCCACGCAAGGAGACACCGAGAATGCACTGGATCGCCAAGTACGCCAAGGCAGTCGCCACCTCAACCTTCGCCGCCGTCCTCCTCGCTACGTCTGCAGTTGGCGCGACTGCGCAGTCGAGCCACGTAGCCAAGGTGTACGCCTTGCCGCAGAAGGGCATCGATCTCTTCGTCCAAGACTTCACGTCCATGACCGATGCCCAGGTCAGTGCTGAGGGGACGACCACCATGGCCTACGTGAAGAGCCTCGGTGCGAACATCGTCTCGATTGGCTTCCCCTTCTACCAAACGACCTTGACCTCGAGCACCGTGAGCGCAGGATTCGGAACGCCAACACCTGCACGGTTGGCGCTGCTCGTTGCGGCAGCCAAGGCAAAGGGCCTCCAAGTGGAGATTCGCCCGCTCCTCGACGAAGCATCCCTCCGTCCGGGCTGGCGTGGTGTCATCGCTCCAACCTCACCAAGCGCATGGTTCGCGAGCTACCAAGCATTCCTTGCGCCGTACCTGACCATGGCACAGGCCAACAAGATCATCGCCGTTCAGATCTCCAGTGAACTCCAGAGCATGAACCTGAGCCCACTGTGGAGGGGATTGCTCAATGCGTCGAGGAAGATGTACAAGGGCGAGTACCAATTCACGAGCAACCAGTGGCCCGTTGGCATGGTGGCGCCCTATAACAGTACCTTCGGCATTGACCTCTACAAGAGCTACAACCTGCCCCCAACCGCAACAGTTGCCCAACTGCAGGCGGCAATGGCGGGATCGATGAAGATCTACAAGACCCCGACGTCCTACTTCCGCACCACGCTCACCGAAGTCGGCATCATGGCCCAAGACGGTGCCTACACCAACCCTGCTGACGTGAAGCTGTTCGGTCCACCCGCCCCGCAGACCCTCGACCCTGCGATCCAGGTCAACTGGTTCAAGGCGGCCTGTGGGCTGGCTCGGGCTGACCAGATGCGGGGAATTTTCTTCTGGAGCCTCCGACTGCCTGGAAATCCAGCGGCGCTGCCGAACCTGCCGTACCCCGCTCGCTTCACGACGGCGGCCATTGCTGAGATCAAGGCCTGCTTCGCTGGCAAGTAAGACCGCAGGCGTCGAGACGATAGAGTCCCTGCGCTACCGTTGATCCTCGCGGGCCGGTAACTCAGTTGGCAGAGTAACGGACTTTTAATCCGAGAGTCGTGGGTTCGAGCCCCACCCGGCCCACCACACAACGGTGCCTCTTCTGGCGGTGGCAGAAGCGCAAGTTGACCCAACCTCCGTTCGGTGTTAGCCACTACCGATGGCACCTGCGCGCAATCTCATCACGGAGTACTTCGACACCACTGGGAATGGCTGCGGCCGACACGCCACTGCCGCAGCGTGCGCCACCGAGTTGCTCGCAACCTACGTCGCCACCTCAACCGGACCGCTCTTCGATCCACGTCGGGACGAGCCCTGGTGGGATCCGAACGTCATCTCCATTGCCGACCTCTTCAGCGTGGGAGCACTGGCGATGCCGGCGTTCACCACGAAGCGGTTCACCGACGCCGTCCTCCCGTTCTTCACGGCCGATGCGGCAGCGAGCGATCGCTGCGACGCACCCACCTGCACCGAGCACGTGCACTGCCTGTTGCGACGTGTCCCTGCCGACGCGTCCATCTTCGACGAGGATGCCGCAGTGCACCACGACACGATGAACGATCTGTGGACGCTTCTTCGCGGATCAGGCCGAGGGGCGAACCGGGTTGGTGGCATCGACGCACTGCTCGAGACCAACCAATTCGGCCAAGCGGGACTCTCCAAGTTGTTGGCGAGGAAGCGTCCCAAACTCGTTCCGATCCTCGATGGGGTTGCCGTTGCCCGCGTCATTCGATCGGCTGGGCCCGATGCCTGCGAGTGGTGCACGATCCGCCGAGAGTGCCAGAGTTCCATCAACCTTCGCGACCGAATCGCCACCGTGCGTCAGCACGCCCGTGCCCCGCACTGGATGAGCGACCTTCGGGTGATCGACGTTGTGGTGTGGGCAACCGACGTCGGCGGGTGCGCCTCGCGCTAGAGCGATGCCCCTGCGTCGATCGTCATTTCGAGCCCGGTGATATGCCGAGCAGTCGGCGACGCGAGGAAGGTCACCACTGCACTCACCTCATCGAGCGAGACGAGAGGCGTCGGCAACACGTTGTCGAAGTGCGCTCGATGGGGAGGATGCTCCTCGAGGAGCGCCTCGAGATTGGCCAGCCCCCGAACGAGCTCGGTCGCCACACCCGTTGGATGCACCGTGTTGACCCGAATGGCGTGGTGGCCGAGTTCGAGGGCCAAGGTCCGCATGATGCCGACCACTCCGTGCTTGGCGGCGGCGTAGGGGCCGAAGTAGGGCAAGCCCTTCAACCCTGCGGTTGAACTGATGAGGGTCATCGAACCACCCCCAGCGGCAACCAGGTGGGGAATCGTCGCGACGCAGGTGTTCCACACCCCGGTCAGATTCACGTCGATGATCGTGGCGGCAACGTCGGGGTCGAACGATGCCGCAGCACCAACGGCACAGACGCCGGCGTTGGCCACCACGTGGTCGAGCCGACCGAAGTGCTCGACCCCAGTACGGATGGCAACCTCGAGATCGGCTGCACGGCGCACGTCGGCGGCCACTGGGTGACACCGCCCCCCGCCAGCACGGACGAGGGACGCCGTCTCCTCGAGATCCTCAACGCTCGCCATGGCTACCGGGAGTCCAGCGATTGGGGCGCAGATGTCTAAGGCGATAACCGAGGCCCCCGCAGCTGCGAGGTGGAGGCAGTGGTTCCTCCCCTGTCCTCGTCCTGCACCGGTGACGACGGCCACCTGGCCCGCGAGCGGTTGATCCATCATTCCTGCGCCTCCCGTGCACTCGTCGACCCACCATCACAGTAGATGGCGACCACGGGGTCCTCACGGCGTTTAGGTAGCTCCTCGTCGACCTACTACCGTTGCGCCGTGGCCATGCTCGTTGAACTCGACCACGCCACTGCCCTCGCCGCAGATCGAGCCGTGCTCAGTGGGATTTCCCTCACCGTGAACAGCGGTGACCGGCTCGGCGTCGTCGGCATCAACGGCACGGGGAAGTCGACGCTCCTCAGCATCCTCGCCGGCACCCGAGTGGTCGATGACGGCGTCATTCGCCGTGGTCGAGGAGCGACGCTCCACGCCCTCGACCAGCATCCCAACCTCGGGCACGGCACAGTCCGTGACGTCGTTGGGTCAGGATGGCGCGTCGACGCCGCCCTCGATCGCCTCGGCATCTCGCACCTCATCGATCAGTCCGTCACCACCTTGTCAGGAGGACAGACCAAGCGCGTCGCCTTGGCGACCGCCGCCGCAGAAGAGGTGGACCTGCTGATCTTGGACGAGCCCACCAACCACCTCGACCTCGCCGGGGTCTTGTGGCTTGAGGAGTGGCTCTCCTCCACCACAGCCGCGGTCGTCCTCGTCTCCCACGATCGCTACCTCCTCGACCGACTCACGACGAAGATGGTCGAACTCGACCGGGGTGCTGCCTTCACCCACCACGGTGGCTACAGCTCCTACCTCGAAGCCGTCGCCACCCGAGACGAACACGCCGCCGCGGCTGAGTCCACGAGGAAGAACCTCGCCCGACGAGAACTGGCGTGGCTCCGCCGTGGCGCGAAGGCTCGGACTCGAAAGCCGCAGGCTCGAATCACTGCGGCTCATGCCCTCCTCGACGGCGGACCGCAGGCCGCAGCGAGAAGCGGAGACCTCGCCCTCGAGACCCAGATGGCACGCCTCGGGAACCAGGTGTTCGAGCTCCAGAACGTCAGCGTCGCCTTCGACGGCGCACCGCCGATACTCCGCGACGTGAACCTCCTCATCGGACCGGGCGACCGCCTCGCCATCGTGGGGGCCAACGGTGCCGGCAAGTCCACGTTGCTCGACCTCCTCGCCGGTGTGCGCGACGCGACGAGTGGTCGCCTCGTCACCGGACCAACGGTGGTGGTTGGCTACTACGACCAGCACGCCAGCGACCTCGACCCGAACGCCACGGTGCGCGAGGTGGTGGCTGGCCCCTACCGGCCACCGGGCTCACCTGAGGACCTCGCCCTCATGCAACGGTTCTGGTTCACGGGATCCCTGCCGTTCACCGCCGTTCGAGAGCTCTCGGGTGGTGAACGGCGTCGCCTGCAGTTGCTCGCCGTGCTGGCCCAAGGGCCCAACGTCCTCCTCCTCGACGAGCCAACGAACGACCTCGACTTGGAGACCCTTCGAGTCCTCGAGGAGTTCCTCGACGACTGGGCGGGCACCCTCATCGTCGTCAGTCACGACCGAGCATTCCTCGAGCAGATGACCGACACCGTGCTCCACATCACCCCATCGGGCTCCATTGCTGAGGTCCCTGGGGGACTCGACGCGTGGGTGCAGGGGTTGCGCACGACACCGAGCCGTCGCCCACAACCGCAGCGAGCCGTGGACCACCCGCCGACCTCAGGGCCGGCGATCCCGCTCGGCCGACAACTCCGTGACGCAGAGAAGGAGATGACTCGGCTCCAGCGCCAATGCGACAAGTTGAGCGAGCTCCTCCTCACGGTCACCGATCACCAAGAGGCGGCGACCCTCGGCGCAGAGCTCCGTGCGCTGCGCGAGGACCTCCACGCTGCCGAAGAGGCCTGGCTCCTACTCGCCGCTTCTGACTGACGGCGCTGCAGCCAGCGCAGCGATGAACGCATCCGCCTCGCGTTGGAACTTGGCCGTCTCCTCGTGGAAGACGAGACCAGATGACTCGTCGAACACCACGACTCGGGCATTCGGGAGGGCGTCGACCATGGCCTCGGTCACCGGCAGCGCCACGCTGTCGTAGTGCCCCGTGAAGACCACCACGGGTGCGGTCACGAGGGGGAGCTGGTCGGTGAGGTCGAGGTCGGCGAGGTTCCCGTCGACGCACATCTCCGACGGCCCCCACATCGTGGCGTAGGCGGGCGGGTTCGGGGTATTCGGCGTCTCCTGGTCCGTCCAGCTGATGCTGATCGGCGTGCGACAGGTGAAGCGCCGGTCGTACTCGATAACGGCGGTCTGGTACTCGGCACTGTTCGTCGTCCCGGCTCGCTCGTGCCGATCGGCGAGTGCAGCCACGAAGGCCGGGAGCTCTGCTCGGCGAGCAGCGATCGAGGCACGCCAGGCCGGCATCGACGCAGTCCCACCGCACAGGATGAGTCCAGCGACGAGGCCATCGACCTCACGCGCAGCGACGTCGAGGGCGACGAGTGAACCGTAGGAGTGGGCGAGGAGGACGACGGGCTCACCAATGGCGTCGATCACACACTCGAGTTCGTCGACGAACACCTCGTGGTTCCAGTCCACGACCGTGCAGTCCTCGGCCGAGAACCCCGTCCCCACCGGGTCGTAGACGTAGACCGTCCTGCCGACCATCGCCAACGCTTCGGCGGCGATGGAGCAGTAGTTGTGCGGCGAACCTGGCCCGCCGGGGACGATGAGCACTGGTGGTCCACCGACACCGGAACCATCGAGGCCACCAATCCACGTGGCGCCGTGCTGGCTGATTGCGTACTGCTCGTCCATGGGAGACGTCCTTCCTCCGACGCACCGTGCCTCGGCCTCGAATGCTCGCACGCGGGTGTGACATCGAGACGGTGGGGCTTCGCCTAGCCTCGGTCCGTGTCGCAGCACTCACGCCGGTCGCCGTTGACGATTGCCATCGTCGGAACCGAATTAGCGTCCGTCCTCAATCCGACCGGCGGCTTGGAGCGCGTCGTGCAGTTGTGGTCGATTGGCCTCGCCGAGCGTGGCTACCGGGTCCTCCTCGTCGATCGCCGACCGAGTGAGCAACCACCGAGGTCAGCCACCGATGGCGGGGCAACCGTCCTCTCAGCAGACGACGATGACCTCGGCCCGCTCCTCGATGCGCACGGCGTCGACGTCGTGGTCTGCAACAACCGACCCTTCACGAGCGTCGGCCGTCGAGTGCGGGTGGACTGCTTCCACAACTACCCCCACGGGTGGGATGCATCCGGGATCGTGGACGAGACCGCACTGGCCGCGCAACTCATCCGCACGACGCCAACGGCAGTCTCGACGGCGCTCGCTGACCACATCGTGCATCGCTTCGGGCTCCGTGAAGGAGTGGTGGCGACCACGCCACCACCCATCGATCCGATCTTCGCCGCCACGTCGCATCGTGGTGGCGGAGGAATCCTGTTCCCGAATCGACTCATGGAGAAGAAGGGGGTGCGCGCCACCCTGGCCGCGCTCGAGCGTGCTGGCCTCACCGAGCGAGCAACCTTCCTCGACTACACGACACCGTTCCTGCGGACCTCGGCCGAATTCGTCGAGCTGCGCCAGTTAATCGTCGACGCCGGGGCGACGCTCGCTCCCCCGTGCACTCCTCCCCAACTCGCAGAGCGCTACGCCGCTGCCGATCTCGTCATCGCCGTTGCCACCGAGCCCGAGGGTCTCGGTCTCGTCCCCCTCGAGGCCCAGGTGGTCGGCGCTCCACTCGTGACCGCTGGACCAGGTGGCCTCGCAGAAGCCACGTTTCCTCCGAACCTCCACTGCGAAACCGCCGAGGTGGCCGAGCTCGCCGTCGCCATCACCGCCCGCCTCGCCAGCCCCGACGTGCCAGAACGATCGGCCGTCCTCGATCGCTACGGCGTTGAGGGAGCAACCGCCCACCTCGTCGCCGCGATCAACCGGGCCCGAGCCACCCAAGGAGTCTGACTGCATGTCGATGGACCACCCAGCACTGCTCACCGCGGCCCGGACCCTCGCCACCGACGTCCTCAACGCCAACTGGCGAGAGGACGGGGGCTACACGAGCCCCAACCTCGACACCTACCCATGGCAGTGGCTCTGGGACTCCTGCTTCCACGCCATCATCTGGGCTGCCCTCGGCGACGAGCGCGCCGTTCGTGAACTCGAAGCGGTCTTCACCCACCAAGACGCCGTGGGATTCGTCCCCCACATGGGGTACCAACTCGACCCCGAGGTGGCCACACCCCTCTGGGGCCGGAGTGGGTGCTCATCGATCTCCCAGCCCCCCATGTTCGGCCACGCGCTCTGCGAGCTGCACCGCGCTGGTCTCCCCGTTGGTCACTTGGTGGAACGAGCGGTGGCGGGAATTGCATTCTTCGGCGAACACCGCCGGACGAACACTGGCCTGCTCCGGATCGTGCACCCTTGGGAGAGTGGCGCCGACAACACCCCGCGGTGGGACCGCTTCTGCCCCGGTGGATTCGACAAAGCGCGGTGGATGACCGCGAAGATTGCCATGCTCGACACCATTTCGTTCGGGCCAACGGGCGCCCCGCTGCACAACCCCGCCTTCGACGTCGCTCCGGTGAGCTTCGCCGCACTGGTGGCGATGAACGCCGCGGACATGGGGGCCACCTTCAACGTGCCCGAGCTCTCAAACCTCGCTGTCGAGCTCGGCGACGCCGTCGCATCGACCTTCGACCCCAGTCGAGGCACCTGGGTCGATCAGCTCGGCGACGGCGCGCCCGCTGGCGATGACGACGTCATCGACGCGCTCTTCGGACTCTTCGTCGACCGTCGCCCCGAGGCGCGTGCCACCGTCGCCGATGCACTCACGAACGAGGAACGGCTCGCTGCCCCCTTTGGACCCTGTGCGGTCAGTCGATCACACCCAGGCTTTGATCCGACCGGCTACTGGCGCGGGCCGCAGTGGCCGCACCTCACCTACCTCCTCGCGCTGGCCTGTCGAGCAGCCGGGCTCGATCACGAGGCGGCGCTCGCCGAAGATGGGTTGCTGCGCGGTGCCGTGCACTCCTCCTTCGGTGAGTACATCGACCCGTTCACCGGAGGACCACTCGGCGCGCATCCACAGAGCTGGACCGGCCTCGCTCTTGTCCCTGCAGCCCATCGAGACCGCAGCGCACGGTGACGCGCCACCGGCCGGATCTCGTGGCCCGTCGCTAGAGTGGATTTGCCGTTCGGCCCTCGAAGGAGAACCCATGCACCGTCGTTCCATTCGCTCCATCGTCGCTGCTGCGGCCCTCGCCCTCAGCGTGACGGGAATCGCTGCGGTGAGCCCTTCGGGTGCCTCTGCGAAGACGACGATGTACCACGTCGCCCTCGGTGACTCCTACGCCGAGGGGTACCAACCCGGCTACCCCGCCAGTCAGCTCGAGACGCTGCACGGCTACAACAACCAGGTCGATGCGCTGCTCAAGCCCAAGCACCCAATGACGCTCGAGAACTTTGGATGTGGTGGAGCGACGACAACCTCCATTCTCCACTCCATCGACTGCCCGGCCTACGCCGCTCATGGTGTCCACTACCCAACGACGACTCAAGCAGCCGCTGCACTGGCCTTCATTTCCGCCCACCCCGGCCAGATCGGACTCATCACGATCTCCATTGGCGGGAACGACTTCGACAACTGCATTGGCCAGACCGAGGCCGTCACCTGCGTGAGCAACGCCATGGCGCCCATGAAGGCCAACGTCGAGACCCTCGTCAGCGAACTGCGGGCCGCAGCAGGACCGACCGTGCCGATGATCGCGACGACCTACCCTGACGTGGTCCTCGGTGCATGGGTGGCCACCCCACCGAACATCGACTTCGCCAAGTTGTCGATCACGGCCTTCGGCCTCCTCATCAACCCGAACCTCGCGGCTGCCTACGCTGCCTCCAACGTGACCTTCGTCAACGTGACGTCGGCCACCGGGGCGTTCACCCCGCTGACGACGACCACCAAGCTCGCCCCCTACGGCACGATCCCCGTCGCGGTTGCCAAGGTCTGCACGCTGACCTGGTTCTGCGCCAAGGGTGACATCCACCCGAAGCCAGCTGGCTACACGCTGATTGCGAAGCTCGTGGCCACCGCGTACGCCAAGTTGGTCAAGTAGGGCTTCAGGCCCCAAGCGTTCGGAAGAACCCATCAGGGGCGACCACGTCGTCTCGGGAGAGGTCGGCAATGGACGCCTTGCCGAGACCGAGCAACGTGGCATCGATACCGTTGCGGAGCACGTCGAGGACGTTCTCGACGCCCGCTTGACCGTTGGCTGCCAGTCCCCAGAGGTAGGCGCGACCGATCATCACCGCATCGGCACCGAGCGCCAAGGCCTTGACCACGTCGCTGCCACGTCGGACACCACCATCGAGCAGGATCTCAATATCCGCGCCGACCGCATCGGCGATCGCCGGGAGGGCTCGGAGTGGGCTTGGGGTTCCATCCAAGTTGTTGCCGCCGTGGTTGGAGACTGAGAGCGCCGTGGCACCGCAGTCGACGACCCGCTTGGCGTCATCGACTCGGCACACACCTTTGACCATGAACGGTCCATCCCACTGGGCCCGGAGCCAAGCGAGGTCCTCCCAGGTCGGCAGCGCCGACTGCATCCACTCGTAGTAGGCCCCGAAGAAGGTCGGCGCCTTGGCGCCGGGGGCAGCCATGTTGGGGGTGCTGAGATCGGGCAGGTGGCCACTCTTCACGAAGTCCCAGAACCACCGAGGACGAGACAGCGCCTGCGGCGCGAGTTTGACCATGGTCTTCAGATCGAGTTTCTCCGGGATCCACGGACTTCCCCAGTCCCGACCGTTGGAGAAGGACCAGTCGAGGGTCACGATGATGCCGGTTGCCCCGGCGGCCTTCGCCCGCTCCATACGGTGGACGAGGGTGTCCTTGTCGCCAGCCCAGTACATCTGGAAGAGCACCTTGTCGTTGACCGAAGCGACCTCTTCGATGGACTTCGATGCGAAGGAGGAGAGGCCCATCGCCAGACCTCGATTGGCTGCGGCACGAGCGACGGCGACCTCTCCATCGGGATGCACTGCTTGGACACCGGTCGGTGAGATCACGACCGGCATCGACACCTCATGGCCGAGGATGGAGGTCGCCATATGGCGCTCACGGGGGAGGTTCGCCATGTGCGGCGCGAAGCCCAACTGATCGAAGGCAGCGAGGTTGTCTGCAGAGGACAACCCCTTCTCGGCGCCTGCGATGAGGGCGCCGTAGACCGATGCCGGGAGGCGCTTCTCCGCTCGTCGCTGCGCAACGGCAACCGTCTCGAACCAGGCGTTCCCCACCAGCACTCCTCTCGTAGCCTTCGCAGATGCTACCGGGCAGTTCAGCCTCGCCTCACGACGAGGTCGTCAGTGGAGCGTGGTCTTCGTCGACGTCTGCGCGGGGGCGATGGTCATAATCCCGTGGTTCCTCAGTTCGCACGCAGGCTCGGCCGCAACCAAGCAGTCCGACGCCGCATCACCGACACCGAGAGCGCCAGCAATCGAGCAGCCGCACCACAAGACAGCGGATGAGTAGCAATGCTCCGATCCTATACCGGCACCCCCTTTCGTTCCCCGGCGGCAACCAGACCGTTCGCGACGTAGCATGACCCGACTGCCCGAAGGAGGCCACCATGGCGAAGACGGTGATGATTACTGGTGCCGGTTCAGGATTCGGACGGGGAGCGGCGTTGGCCCTGGCCGAGCGTGGCCACACGGTCTACGCCACCACCGAGACCGATGCCCAGGCCGCCGAACTCGCCGAGGCTGCCCCGCAGCTCATCGTCGAGCGCGTGGACATCACCACGAACGACGTCGCCAAAGCCGCTTCGTGGCCGATCGACGTGCTCATCAACAACGCCGGCGCTGGCCAGACTGGACCCCTCGCTGATGTCGACCTCGCCCGGGTCCGTCGTCTCTTCGACGTGAACGTGTTCGGGACCATGGCCGTCACCCAAGCGGTCCTCCCCCAGATGGTGGCTCGGGGAAGTGGCCGGATCATCGTGGTCTCCTCGATTGCGGGTGTCGTCGCTGGTCCAGCCTTCGGCCCCTACTCCATGACCAAGTTCGCCCTCGAATCCTTCGGCAAGACCCTGCGGGGCGAGTTGGCAGGCCAAGGCATCGACGTCACCCTCATCAACCCTGGCCCCTACCTCACCGGCTTCAACGACCGGATGGCCGACTCCATGTGGGAGTGGTTCTCCGAAGACTCGCTCAGCGCGCCGTCGACGCCGCTCTTCCAGATGATGCGGCAGTTCGTCACCGAGGGCCAAATGGATCCCCAAGAAGTCGTCGACAAGCTCGTCGAGCTCGTGGAAGCCGACACCACCGCTGAGAACAACTTCGTGCCGGAGAACATCTTGGGCGGCCTCCCGGACGCGCCGATCAACTAGGACCCTTCACTTCGTGGGCTTGAGCGAGCACGCTGCAGACATGAAGAAGCCTGCAGCAGTTCTCCTCATCGGTGCCGTACTCATCGGCGCGGGTGTGGTGCCAGCCAGCGCGATCCCGGCACGAACGGCAGCGGTCCCTGCAATCTGGCCGAGTGCATCCGCCCCGTGGCGTACCGCTGCCCAGACCGCCGTCAGTTACGCCAGTCGGTTGGGATTCACCAGTCCCATCCTCATCCGCTACCTGACGACCCCCACCACCGCCACCATGACGGTCACTCCCTACCGGGGCGGGCCGACGACGGTCATCACCGAAGCGTCGCGGGATGGCCGTTGGTTCGTCACCGGAACCGCCGCCTCGTCTATCCACGTGGCCAACCCTGCCCCGGGTCAGTGGACGGGGAGCACGGTCACCGTGCGTGGCTGGGCCCAAGGGTTCGAGGGGCAACTCGAAGCCTTCGCGAAGAGCGACGGAGTCGTCGTCGCTCGAGCAGTCGCCCACTGTGGGTCGACGAGCCTCGGGCCGCTGACCGCCACCCTGCACGTGGGGAACCATCCCGGCTCTCCGGTCGTCCTCTACGTTGAGGAGCGCTCAGCCCGAGACGGTTCCACCGTTGCCGCATCCGTCATCGCAACCGTGGGAGCAGCGGTCACCTGAGCCACCGAGGAGCTCATCGATTCGGGGACGCCAGTTGATGCCTTCTGAGGTTCCACGTTCTGCTTGGGCAGCTCTCCGCTCCCCCTCCAGCGTGGCGGCCACCTCGGCCAGATTGCCCGGGAGCACCGCCGCGATTCGGTCTCGGAGCACCTGCGCCAGCGCTGGAGCGGTGCCGCTCGTCGTCACGGCGATGCGGACCGGACCTTGCGTGTGGAGCGCGGCGAAGTAGGTGTCGCCTCGAGAGAGGTCATCGACCACGTTGCACAAGATGTTGCGTTCCTGGGCTTCAGCCCAGATCTGGTCGTTCACCGGACCATTGGCCGTCGCTGCCACGACGAACAGGTAGCCCTCGAGATCACCAGGGGCGTACGGACGGGTGATGACCCTGGCCAGGCCTTGGGGAATGGCCCCGAAGAACACGTCGGAGAGCACGGTGACCGCTGCTCCCTCGGCGACGAGTTGGGCCGCTTTGCGCAACCCAATCGTCCCACCACCGACCACGAGGACCGGGCGGTTCGTGAGGTCGACGATGAGGGGGAACATCAGCGCAGCGAGTGGGCGAAGGTTGCGAGCTCGGCGGCGGAGTACCGAGCAACGGCGCCGATGACGAGGACGGCGGGACTGGCAATCGCAGCAGTTGCCAAGTGGGCGAGGGTCGTGGCCACCACTCGTTGCCGATCCGTCCAGGCCCACTCAATCGCCGCTACCGGCGTCTCGTCGTCGAGGCCACCGTCGAGCAGCTGGCGTGACAACGCAGCCCGGCGCTCGACGCCCATGAGCACCACGATGGTGAGGCCGGAACGCGCGAGCGCCGTCAGGTCCACGTCGCTCCCGCCGCTCCCCGTCCCGGTCACGATGACCACGCCGCGGGAGTGGTCTCGGTGGGTCACCGGAATGCCGGCTGCCGCCGGAGCGGCCAGTGCCGATGAGACCCCAGGGACAACCTCAACGGGAATCCCGGCAGCCTGCAGGGCGAGCACCTCTTCGTAGCCACGACCGAAGACGAAGGGATCGCCACCCTTCAACCGCACGACGGTGGCCCCACTGGCACCGAGCGTGACGAGGAGGTCGTTGATGAGCGCCTGGGTTCCCGACTGCCCCGGTCGTTTCCCAACCTCGATCACCTCTGCGTTCGGGTTGATGCAGGCTCGCACGCTCTGGTCGATCAGACGATCGATGACGACGACGTCTGCCGCACCGAGCAGTCGCGCCGCTCTGAGGGTCAACAGTTCCGCCGAACCAGGACCAGCGCCGACGAGGTAGACGGTCATGGCACGAGCACCCGAGCGGCGAAGTCGCCGAAGGTCTCGCCCTCGGTGCGCTCCTGTTCCCAGCGAGCGAACAACGGAGCCATGGTCGTCCCGAGGTCGTCGAACTTCACCTTCTCGGCGACGAGGGTGTTCAGGCGATCGCCGCGAGGACCTCCGCCGAGGTAGAGGTCGTAGGAGGACTTCGTTCGCCCAACGATGCCAATTTCAGCGACCGTTGGTCGGGCGCACCCATTCGGGCACCCCGTGAGCCGCAGCTGCACCCGCTCGCCTTCTGGACCGCTCGAGAGGAGCGCCGCTTCGAGTTGGGTCACGAGGTCGGGGAGCTTTCGCTCTGCTTCGGCGAGGGCCTGACTACAGGTGGGCAGGGCCACGCAGGCCAACGCGTTGCGCTCCACAGGTCCGAGCTCCTCTACGCTTCGAACCCCATGGTCTGCGAGGACCTGCTCGATTGCTGCACGATCGCCTGCAGAAATCCCGGCAAGGACGAGATCTTGCTCCGCGGTTACCGCCATTTTGAGACCTCGATACGTGGTGGCGAGGTGGCGGAGCGCGCTGCGCAGTTGTGGTCCACCATCGACGTCGGCGATCCGGCCCGCGCCGATGCGAATTCCAACCCGGAGATTCCCATCGGGCTGGGTCGCCCATCCGAGGTGGTCATCGCCGGGTGCGAAGGTGAACGCTTCGAGCGGTGGCCGGAGTGATGCGCCGAGCCGTTCGGCTACTTCGGCAGCGAAGGCGTCGATCCCAAGCTCGGCGACAACGTACTTGAGGCGAGCGTGGCGCCGGTCGGTCCGGTCGCCGAGGTCACGGTAGGTCGCGAGCACTGCTTCGATGAGCGGGGTGAGTTCTGCGTCGGTCGCAAACGTCAACGGATCAGCGAGGCGGGCGAAGGTCGCGTCGTTGGCGTAGCTGCGACCGAGTCCTCCACCAACGGTCACCTGGTACCCAGCGCCCAGCTCCTCGTGCACCGCTGGCGTGATGCCGAGGTCTTGGGCCAAGACGTCGATGCAGTTCTCATCTGGATTGGCGATCCCAATCTTGAACTTCCGCGGCAGGTAGGTCTCGCCGTAGAAGGAGCGTTCGGGGCCAACTTCACGGCTGACCGCTGGCTTCCCCTCGACGAAGAGCTCGTAGTAGGCCGTCGACGCCGGACGGAAGGCGACGGCCAAGTGATCCGTCAACGTCGCGAGCTCGCCCACTGGGTCATCGAGGGTGCACACCGGACAGGCCACGACGTTGCGCACCACATCGCCACACCCGGCGAAGGAGGTCAACAGGTTTCGCTCGAGTTCAGTCACGAGCGGGCGGAGTCCCGCTTTGGCCACCCCGTGGAACTGGACGGCTTGCCGAGTCGTGAGGCGGATCGTGCCGTCGGCGACGTCATCAGCGAGGCGATCGAGGGCGAGGTACTGCTCCGTCGTGAGTCGCCCACCGGGAATCGCCACCCGCAACATGAAGATGAACTCGAGGGGGAGTCCGGCAACCGATCGCTCCCGACGCGAGTCGCGGTGGTCCTGGGCGTAGACGCCGTGGAACTTGAGGAGTTGTTCAGCGGACTCGCTCACGTTTGGAGCATCGCTCGCCAGTTCGCCAGCGAGGGGTCCGCGCAGGTGATCGCTCGAGCGCTTGATCGCTTCGACCGCCGTCTCTTCCCCACTCCACAGACCCATGGATCCTGCCTTTCTCCAATTGTTGATAAATCTAATCAGATTTATCAACAATCGACGAATCGACCATCGTGGGTGATGGAGTTAGCCGATCACGCCCTTGTCCCGGAGGGTAGCAATCGCTTCGGGAGTGAGACCGAGTTCTCCGCTCAAGACGGCGTCAGTGTGCTCACCGAGCCAGGGCACCCGGGTCTCAGGGCCTTCGGGCACGCCCTCCATCTTGATGGGGTTCCCCGGGGTGAGCACGGGTTCCGCGATGCCGTCGGTTCGCTCCATGGCCACGAGCATGTGGCGCGCCTCGACGTGGGGGTCGGCCATCACCTCATCGGCGTCGAACACGGGACCAGACGTGAGTCCTGCGCTCGTGAACGCCGTGCAGCACTCGAGCTTGGTCCGTGACGCCGCCCAGGCCTCAATCGCCGGCCGAATGTCACTCTCGAGCCGGACGTTCCAGTCGGCCCGAGTGGCGAAGCGTGGGTCATCGGCCCACTCCGGGCGCTCGATGATGGCGCAGACCTGGGCCCACTGGTGCTCACGGATGACCTGGAGGACGAAGTAGCCGTCGCTGGCCTTGAACCCCGTCATGATCCCCGACGCCCCAAGGCCACCACGAAGGCCCAAGGAGGCGAAGTTGGTCACGATGTCGGTCATGGCCACCATGACGTCGAACATCGCCACGTCGACTCGCTGCGGGCGCCCCGTGGCATCTCTGAGCCGCAGTGCGGCCAAGGTTCCAATCGCTGCGAAGAGCGCGCTTGAGATGTCGCCCACGGCGCCCATGGGGGCGACCGCTGGAGGCTTCCCCTCCTCACGCTTCAACTCGTACATCCCGCTCATCGCTTCGACGATGGCGGCGAGGGCCGGCCACGATCCATAGGGCGACGACGCCGAGCCGTTCACCGAGTACCCGAACCCCGACAGCGAACAGAACACCACGCTTGGGTGGGCAGCGACGATGTCGTCGTAGCCGAGCCGCAACCGGTTGATCGCTCCGGCCCGGAAGTTCTCCATGACGACGTCGAACTTCGGCGCCAAGTCCAAGATGAGTTGGCGGCCCTCTTCGGACTTCAAATCCACCGCGATGGACCGCTTGCCGAGGTTGTTGCGCAGGAACGTGGCTCCGACGACCCGCCCTTCAGGATCGGTCATTGCAGGCAGCGACCCCCGACCGAGATCCCCAGAACCTGGGGACTCCACCTTCACGACATCAGCCCCGAGTCGAGCGAGGAGTTGCGTGGCGAACGGGAGGGCCTGCATCTGCTCCAGCGCCAAGATTCGGATGCCCTCGAGGGGCTTCCTCCCCGCCGGGCCGAAGACCTCACCGACGGAGAAGTAGTTCACTTGGCGAAGGAGAGTTGGTACAGGTCGATGGCGTTGCCACGAATGACCTTGTTGACCTGGGCTTGCGTGAGGCCTTGGACCATGTCGAGCGCGATCTGCTTGGTGTCCGGCCAGGTCGAGTCGGTGTGGGGGTAGTCGGTCTCGAAGGTCACGCGGTCCTCACCGATCACGTCCAAGCTGCGGAGACCGTGGAAGTCCTTGAAGAAGCAGCCCCACACCTGACGGTGGAAGTAGGTCGAGGGTGCCTCAGGGATGAGGTCCTTCACCCCACCCCAGGCGCGGTGGTCAACCCACACGGCATCGGCCCGCTCCAAGATGTAGGGGAGCCAGCCGATTTGGCCTTCGGAGTAGGCGAGTCGGAGTGCTGGGAAGCGCACGAGCACGCCGGAGAACAAGAAGTCCGCGAGCGAGCTCATGGCGTTGCCGAAGGAGAGGGTGGCCGCCACGGCAGATGGGGCATCAGCCGAGGTCGCCGGCATCTTCGACGACGAGCCAATGTGCATGTTGATGACGGTTCCGGTCTCCTCGCAGGCACGGAAGAAGGGGTCCCAGAATCCACTGTGGATACTCGGGAGGCCGAGGTGGACGGGGATCTCTGAGAAGCACACGGCACGGACGCCACGGGCTGCGTTGCGACGGACCTCTTCGGCTGCGAGTTCGGCGTCCCAGAGGGGAACGATGATGAGCGGGACGAGGCGACCGTTTGAGTCACCGCACCACTCCTCCACCATCCAGTCGTTGTAGGCCTTCACGCAGGCGAGACCAAGGTCATGGTCCTTGGCTTCGGTGAAGGTTTGGCCGCAAAAGCGCGGGAAGGTCGGGAAGCAGAGCGATGCCTCCACCCAGTTGAGGTCCATGTCTTGGAGGCGAGCCTTCGGGTCGTAGCAACCGGGACGCATCTCGTCGTAGGTGATGGGTGACATCGACATGTCGTCACGGTCGAAGCCAACGGCTGCGACGTGGCGCTTGTTGATGTAGACGAGGTCTTCGAAGATCCAGCAATCCGCCTTCGGTCCCGACTCGTCGAAGGACTGCTCGTAGACGCCGCCGCCGATGTGCTTCATCGACCCAATGCCTCGACGCTCCGAGCGAGGTCCCGCCGCCTTGTACTTCTCGGGCAACCAGGTTTGCCACAGGTGGGCCGGCTCAACGACGTGATCGTCAACGGAGATGATCTTCGGAATCTCGAGTGCTTGGTCTGGCATGGTTGCTCCTCGCTCGTACTGCTCGCATCGTACCCTCGTGGCCCAGAGGGGTCCGGTTGACGGTCAGCGCACGAGACGGTCGCTCCGCTCGCAGCAGTCGCCGAGCGGTCGACGAGTCAGCGCCGAGCGGACCGCACCGCCCGGGCCACTGATCCAGAGAGGGCGAGGATCACGAGGATCGGCAGGAGGACCACCGCGACACCGTTGGCGTGTGCGGCGACGCTCACGACGGCGGTGACACCCAAAATGACCAGGGTGGCGACGAAGAGCTCAGGGGTATCCCCGACGAGGAAGTCCCACCAGAACATGGCGAATCCCCGAAGGAGCCGAACGGGAAGCGAGGACTTCGGTTGGTTGCTCATGCGGCCACCTCCACAGGGCGAGCGGCACGCTTGATCACGGCGATGGCTGCCCAGGTCACGGCGAGGTAGATGCCGACGAGCACGAGGAGCATGACGTCGCTCGAGCCACCGGGCCAACGGACCTTCAACCCCTCGCCGGTCCAGAAGGTCCCGTAGGCGACCAGCATCACGCCAACCGCCATCTTCATGGCGTTCTCGGGAACTGCCGAGAGTTGCTTGGCGACGATCGCACCGACGATCCCGACGA